>ERZ773072.1411-NODE-1411-length-12056-cov-18.559620_pt1 | contig 12056 bp, 18 predicted proteins | sample MGYA00580617_ERZ773072 | MGnify/ENA primary metagenome ERZ773072 (study PRJEB29015, sample SAMEA2737970) | human oral metagenome | biome: human oral; feature: human-associated habitat; material: dental | place: China | collected 2122 ... | reverse complement strand
AATCACGGTGGCAACCGGGCCGAAGATTTCTTCTTGGGCAACGCGGGCGTTGTTGTTGTCAGCCTCAATCAAGGTCGGCTCGACAAATTCACCTTTGCCCAACTCGCCTTCGAGCTTTTTGCCGCCGGTGATGATGCGGCAGCCTTCCTGCTCACCGATTTTGACATATTTCAAAATGGTTTCAAGCTGGCCGGCATTGACTTGCGAACCCATTTGGGTATCGTCTTCCCAAGGCAGTCCGACTTTAATTTTTTTGAACTCTTCCGCCAAGGCGTTGACGAACTTGTCGTAAATGCCTTCTTGTACGAAGATGCGCGAACCGGCGCTGCACACCTGGCCTTGGTTGAACAAAATGCCTTTTTGCGCGCCTTCGAGGGCTTTGTCGAACGGCATGTCGTCAAAGAAGATGTTGGCGGATTTGCCGCCCAGCTCCAAGGTGGAGGGAATGAGCATTTCGGCGGCAGCGATGCCGATGCGGCGGCCGATTTCGGTCGAGCCGGTGAAGGCGAGTTTGTTGAAGCCCTTGTGGTGCAGCATGTATTCGCCGGATTTCGAACCGCGTCCGGTAATGATGTTCAGCACGCCTTTAGGCAGCAGGTGGTTAATTTTTTGAGCGAGCGACAACAGGCTCAGCGAAGTACTGGAAGACGGGTGAATGACGATGGTACAGCCTGCGGCAAGTGCGGGTGCGATTTTCCAAGCCGCCATCAGGAAGGGGAAGTTCCACGGAATAATCTGACCGACTACGCCGATAGGTTCGCGCAATACGATAGACAGGTCTTCGGAGTCAAGCTGGGTGGCGGTGCCTTCTTCGCCGCGGATGACGCTGGCGAAATAACGGAAATGGTCGGCAGCCAGCGGGATGTCGGCGGCGCGGGTTTCACGGATGGGTTTGCCGTTGTCCAGCGTTTCCTGCAGGGCGAACAATTCCAAGTTTTCGTCAATCACATCAGCGATTTTGTTGAGTATGGCGGCACGTTCGGTTGCGGTGGTCTTGCGCCATGTTTTGAATGCTTCCTGCGCGGCGGCGACAGCGGCATCGACATCGGCGTCAGTCGCGTCGGTAAATTTCGCCAATGCTTCGCCATTGGCGGGATTGTAAGAATCCAAAAGCGCGCCGGGCTTCGTCCAAGCGCCGTTAATCAAAAGGCCATACTCTTTATCGAACACATTTAAATCTTTTGCCATGATGCTGTCCCCTTAGTTGCCTTTCTTGGGTTCTGGACGTTTCTTCAAACGTCACATAAAGACAGGATAGTATTTTTTCTCTTTCGGTTCAAGCATTAAAAATGAGAGCCTTCTCGAAATTTCAAATATGTATAAAACGCAGCCAAGCAAATCTTGATTATGTATAGAGACGAGGGCGGTTTATTAAGTTCTCAGACAACCCTTGTTTGGCTGAGACCAAGGAATCTATCTTATGAACAGCACCATTCTGATCCCCAAATTTTCCGGAGCTTTGGGCGACATAATTACCTGCGTCACCAGCAGGGTTTGTGCCTACTCAAATTTTTAGGCATTAGGCGGGTCAAGCGCGAAAAAGAACTTGCAGCGGTTGTTAAACCTACCGTTGCGCATCGGCACAAATGACCATTTGATGCAAACCGAAGCACAGCTGCGCGAATATTTTTTCTGGTACACGCCGCTCTTTCGATACTGCATTGCATATGCCCGAAACATCGTTTCAAAATGAAGCGTGGCAAGGATTTGCACCAAATCCCACACGGCAAAACGGTCAGGTCAACCGCCGAGAACAGGCAGCCCGCATGGGCAAGCCGTCCGCTGTGCGCGCCGTCGCCAATGCCGAAGACGAAAGGCCTCAGGAAGTGAACTACCTCCACTGCGACCACATCAACATCCTAGGGAGATGACCGATAAGGGCGGCAACCTGCTGTGGTTCGGTATCTATACCGGCTGGGATCGTCTGAAAGAGGAAACCAAGGTAACGGATACTGTTTACCAGCCCTTTCGTCTGCAAAGCCAGCACTGTGACCGTGAGATGGGCGCGCTACGACTTCTTCAGGTACTATGAACCTGATGCGGGTCGGTTTGTGAATTAGAATTCGATTAGGTTATAGGCGGAGAGGATCTGTATCAGTTTAGGTCAAATGTACAAGATTGGAGAGATAATTTAAGGTTAATGGGACAATGTGGCTGTAGGGGGTATTTGCTGGAAATTGAATCGTTTCACCCAAGTCCTTAATAACCTTAGAAATATGAATATAAAATTAGGAGTATAAAATGAAAGCATATGGAACTGGAATCTATGAGAACGATAGAGCTGATCTTGTTGGGTTGGCGTATTTGCACTTCTCAATATCTCAAATCGAAGATGTTATTGAATGGATGAAAGGTACTGATGAACCTGCCCAACAATTATTAGGGTATTTAGACATGTTACTTATGATTGCTAAAAAATTTCCCGGTGACGCCAACTTAAAAATAAAAAAACAAAGAGTTTCTGAATGGCAAATTATTTTTAATGAATGGTTTGTAAGAGCCGAAAAAAAGTTACAGAAAAAGTATCGTGATTCAATTAAAAATGATTCCGAAAAACTATTTGAAGAGATAAAAAAGTACGGTCATTCAATAAGCTGGTTATAAACATTAAATAAATAGTCTATTTTTAGATTTTAATAAGGAGTGTATTTTTTATGGGAGCTTGGGGATATAAATTTTACGAAAACGACGAAGCAGCAGATTGGTTACATCAATTTTGGGACACTAAAAGCTTTGAACTCCTAGTTAAAGAAGTGGAGCAATTTGATCCTAGGAACGAAAATTACGACACAATAAGAGTGATCGCACATATTTTAATTTGTTTTGGTTCACCTTATACATGTCCAGAGGATTTTCTAGATCAAAGAAGCATAATCATTAAGAGGGTTTTGACAATACTTGAAAATATGATAAATCCTCCAAATAGCGATTGGGATTTCTTAGACATATGGGATAATGATCCTGAAATTATCTCTGAGGTAGAAAATCAAATCATAGAAATCAAAAAAATTGTATAGGATATATCTTCTAAATAAAAATTTACTAGACATTAAAAACCGTTGTTGCATTGTTTATACAACTCGCTGGACGCTTCGTTGCCGTTGCGTTTTGCGCCGCTGGTAGCAGAGGACGGTTCGGATGAAGACTACTTCCTCTTCGCTAGTGGCAGCAGAAGACGCCAACGGCAGCCATCAGCGTTTCGTTTACCATCTGCTGACCGGACCGGTTTGCTGCAGTACGTTATCGACAACAACGGCCGGGTGCTCTCGCTGAACTTCAGAAATGGAAGGGGTAACGGCTGGCAGGAAATATGAACAACGCATCTGCTGCATTAGATTTAGTTATAGAATCTTATTGGGAAGATGCTAAAACAGGAAAAATAAAAATGGGAAACAAACCCTAAAAGCAAGGATTGCCATAAAGCATAGAGAGCACAGAAATACAAAAAATATTATCTCCAAAATATAATTGTACATAATGAGAATTTTAATATGGGTAAAATTGTTTTAAATGTAATTAATTATGAAATGGTTTATGATCAATTAGATACAAGTTGTTTCAATATTATATTTGAAGGTGGATATTTTAATATTCAGTCTTCTGTATACATAGACCCTGATTTCGAGTATTCAGAGATTGCTTATTTTGAGTTATCCGGTCAGGAAAATGGAAGGTACTTAGACCCAGAAAAAATTATTTTTCACCCTAAAAGAATCATAATTATTTTTGACAAAAGTGAAAAATTTCTGGACACCATTCAAGAAATACACATTATTTTTTCTAATGAAATAAAAAAGGAATTGGTTGATTTTTTTAACAATTGTTTATTTTTTGGTGAGTTTATTCAGTACTCATCTGATTTTGATAAACATAAAATTGTGCGGCAAACTCTTGATCGTGAAGTTATAGATTGGGAAGAGGATACAGAGTAGCGTAGAAAGCGTAGCCCACATAGGTAATAACTGTATTTTTACCCCTGTCGGGCGAAAATGCAAAAACTCAAATCAAGCCGCTCGGATACTGTTTCCGGCAAAGTAATCACGCATCCGGGCGTTCAATACCATCAGTAGTTTGTGCACACACGCCGTAACGGCAACGAATAAGCGGTTCAGAACTGTGTTGCCACCATGGTAGCCATGTACAGCGCCTTATGTACTGCAGACCTTCCACCGAAGTAGTGGCTTTTGAATTTGGTTTTGTCGCACTGTCTCAGGTGCAGCGCGATGCCGACCAGACCCGCTATCCGATTGTTCGGCAACCGTTTCAACTCGGGCAACGTAGTAAGAGGTATTAGATATACTTACAGAACACCATGATCGGCGCATGATAGGAAGATTTCCATTAGTCTGTGGTATATGTGGTAATTCAGTAGATGGTTGATGAATATAATTGTTTAACAATTCAATTAAGGAAAATATCATGTTTTTGGAAGAAGATGACGACAGATTCGACAGGGTACACTTGTGGTTAGGAACTGTAACAGATTCAGAAGATCAGTATGAGCAGTATTTCGAACAAGATAGTTTGCCAGAGGGTGTGTTTTGCCCTTTTTGTAAAGATATTGGATTAGATGAAGAATACGATGAAGACTATATTGGAATTATTCCTTTATTTCCTAAAGTAGTTTCTTTGAATAAATTATTAGTTGAAGCTGCGGTAGATGAATCTGAATTACCAGCCGTAAAAGCAAAATGTAAAGAGCTGGGTATTACAAAAGGTAATGCTGTCTTATGGTATTCAGACCCTGACTTAAAAATTTCTCCAGATAAAAAATATAATGGTTTAACATATATCGGTGAGTTTTGTGGAGATTAATATGCAAAAGCGTAAGCACTAATGCCGTCTGAAAAGTTTTAGATAAAATTTTCAGGCGGCATTTTTGTTTTTAACAACATATTTTATCTAGCTGGCAACCGCTCTGAGATCTGGACATACGCCTGCGACCCGTTCGGACGAAGGCTCTCTAAAGAACGCCAAGACAAACTGGCTTGGACGAGCACCGACCCGAAACGTACCCATTTCGTCTGGGACGGTAATCGATTACTTCAGGGGTACACCTACAAAGGCTGCTACCCCCCTAGCCAAAGTCTTCCACAACAACCAAAACAAAGAAGAATAAATACCTCGCTTATTTCCGCACCGACCACATCGGTATCCCAGAGAGATGACTGGCCCCCACGGCAATCTCCTGTGGTACGGCGAATACACCGCCTAGGGGCGCCTGAAATGAGGAACGGGTCTATCGGAACGCACATCAGCCGTTCCGACTGCACAACCAGTATTATGATGAAGAGACCGGATTGCTTTACAGCCTGATGCACTACTTTGAACCTGAAATCGGTAGGTTTGTGAAACAGGACCCGATTGGGTTGGTAGGTGGGGGTAACATGTATCAGTTTGCGCCGAATGTTCAGATTTGGGTTGATCCATGGGGTTTGGTTCGCCTTATACGTTACAAACCCCGAGATACTATTCCGGCTCAAAATGGTGCACGTGGAACAGCCATAGATAAAGCTTTGGAGAGAGGAAAAAAGCTTTAGTTGAGGCAGGGGTGGTATTCGAAAATGGACACAAGCAGAAAGAGATTTGATTTTGAGCACGAAAAATAAAAATTTGACTTCTGTTATGTCTAGAGCGGGTTATACCGGTCATCATATTAATTCTGTTGATTCAGGTAGTTTAGGTCAAAATGGAAAGGCAACCCACGAAATATTGTATTTTTGCCTAATAGTAACCATCCTGGAGGAGTTGACGATAATTTACATTCTAATCAAGGGCGTAGAGGTCGCTGGACCAATTTAGGACGCGGTAAATTAATTGGTAGGCGAGCAATGTTACAATAACTTAAAAATGCACAACATAGGAGTATATTATTATGTTTAATTTGAACACAGCAGTTAGAAATTTTTCTAATATTTATGGTCAACTTTCTCGTGAGGAGATTGATTTTGGGCAAATTATAATTGATAAAAAAATATTACAAGATAATGAGCTTACCATTAACTATTTTTTCAATTTGGTGACATTAAACCCTCAAATCCATATAGGTCAGCCATTTAATTTAATTTTTGCATCATCTAAAAATCGAGAAAGCTTAGTAGGATGGCCAAAAGGCATAAACATAGAGAATTATCTCTATATGGCTAGTCAAAATGATGAACCTATATTAATTTCAAAGGAAAATTTTGAAATCTTTTCCTTACGATTGGGTTCAGAAGAACCTAAAAAAATAGCTTCTTCTTTAGGAGATTTTATACAAACATTATCTGAAATAATGACATTGTCGGAAAAATTCTTTTCGAAAAATATTAATAATGATGATTATTTTATTCTAGAGGACAATGAATTCATTGCTGAAATTAATGCTTTTTTCCAGCTGACTAAACTAAGTATTGAAGTAAAAAACTTCTATGGCTTTTTCTTTGAATAATTGGGAATAACAAGAAAATAAATAAGAAAATGTAAACCTCTATCTGTATGCGCTTTTAGCGAGCAAGCCACAGCCTACCTAAATTTCCAAATTCACAGGTAGCGGTGGCGTGCGTTCTTCAAAACGTACACGCGTTTTTTGGTTTGCAGACTACCCCAGTATCTCTTTGTGGTCGTCTAAAATATTTGTTCTTTGACAATCCGATTTCTGTTATCGGTCGGACTGGGATAGCAAGCTGTAGCCCGAACAAAACCTTCAAGTCTGGACGTAGGGTGTATGCGGTACGCACGTGGTTTCTGCTTTTCAGAGGACCTTTGTTGTACCGTATTTAATCGCCGTTACGCCTACGACAAAGCTGGCAACCTGCTGTGGTTCGGCAACTATACCGTCTGGGGTCGCCTGAAAGGACGAATGGGTCTATCGGAATGCGTATCAGCCGTTCCGGCTGCAAAACCAGTGTTATGATGAAGAGACTGGACTGCATTACAGCCTGATGTGGTATTACGAGCCTGAGGCTGGGCGGTTTGTGAAATACTCTTACAGTTTAATGATTAAAGGAAAAGTATTATGGATAGAAAAGTATTTTTAGAAAATCTCATGGAATATATTAAAGAAAATATGAATGAAGAAAATGTGCGTTTCTTTAAGAAGTCCATTAAATTTAGAAAAGCAAACCATCTTTACGGAGAAATCTCCTTTGAACATTCAAGACTTTATGAGGGATATACAGCATGTATTTGGATAGAAAGTAAAACTTTAGCTAAATTTTTTAAGGAAATGTATGATTCTCAAAATCGAAAATATAATATTTATGAGATTGGTTTTGAAGAAATTTTTTGGATGGAGTCTATAGCAGGTGCACATTATTATCATGCTCCCTCGCTTACTAGTTTCCAATGGGGAGATACTATTAAGGTACCGTCCTCTCCTGAGGAAGCTGACAAAATTTATCCTGATGTCCTGAAGCATTTGATGTCAGGTTATGTTTCTATTATTAAAGCTTTCATGGATATGAGTCCGAATGTTCTAGAATATTTAGTTAAGTACCCCTCTCGTTTTGAGTTTAAATCCTTGACAGCTTTTTATATTATTAAGGTGAATAAATTACCTTTTAATCACCCACTTGTTCAAAAATTGTTCGAGTTTGATGATAAAGTGAAAGAAAATAAGAATGGCCTTTTTACTGGTTTTGACTTGATTTTCGAAGATAATCCTTTTGATCAGGAAATTAAAAAGCGCATATTAAATAATGAATATTAAATTATGTGAAAATATGCGTAGCAACTGTATTTTCACCTCATCGGGCAAAAATACCAAAACTCAAGTCAAGCTGTTTGGATATTGTTTTCGGTAAAGTAATCGTGCACCAGGACATTGCAACATAAAAGATGATGATAGGGTGCAATCACACCATACCATTCAATAAGAATGGGCAAGAAAGAATATAAAAGGTTACGATCCCCTAAAAGCTCCAGCAATTCTATTGCCTTCTTCGTCAAAAAGCTCATGCTATTATTTCAGCAATGCAGCGAGCCTTTAGGAAACAAAATGGATATAATACAAGTATTCGACAAGAATTTACGGAAGCAGCAAGACAATTAAAAGCTGCGGGTTTGTCACCTCAGAAAATTAAACGAGCATTAAATCAAAGCTATAAGTATTTCAAAGAATTGGGGGGCAATTTAAAATGAATAGATATGAATTAGAAACTTTATATACTTTAAATGACCCTGCTACTAGTCAGGCAATAAAAATGTTGCCGCTAGAGTGGCATAGTTCATATTCATCATATATTCAACTTTTAGAACTAAGTAATGGGTTATTTGGAGATGAGATAACCCTTTTAGAGGCAGAGGATATTCAACAAAGGAATATTGACTATGAGGTACAAGAATATTTACCGAATTTTCTTATGATTGGAGATAATGGTGGGGGAATTGCTATTCTGATGGACAATAAAGAGCAAAATATTTTTGCTGTTGGCATGGGAGTAATGATTGAAGACTCCTTAGAAAAAATATCATCTTCTTTAGAAGAATTTCTATTGGTAAAGAAAGGAATGTTTAATTATTAGAAAACTAGGTTTAACAAGCAACAAACCGTAGCCTGCATAAAACCCCTAATCCTGAAGTGGGGTGTGTGTGGAATGCACGCACGTAGTTTCTGCTTTTTAGAAGACCTCAATACGTTTTTTGAGATCGTCTGAAATATTGGGTTCTTTAATAATCCGATTACTGCTCAGCATCAAGGTCGTCTGAAACACAACATTCAGACGACCTTCGTTGTAACGTGTTCAACCGCCGCTACGCCTATGACAAAGCCGGAAACCTGATCCAAAGCGCCGATCACAGAAGCGGCGTCCTTAATTACGTTTACGATAAAATCGGACAGGTTCAGGAAGCCCGAAACAGCCAAACTGGCCGCAGCGAAACCTTCGCCTTCGACCCCGCCCACAACATCCTTTCCGACAAAGCAGCCGAAGGGAGGGGCAACAACCTTACCGGTGGCAACCGCCTTGAATCATACAACGGCATCGAATATACCTACGACGCATTAGGCAACCTGATTTACCGCCAGCTGCCTAATGGCGAAAACCAATATTACCAATACGATTTAGAAAACCAACTCGTCCGCGCCGAAATCAAAAAAGTCGCCGGCAATACCGAGATTTGGACATACGCCTACGACCCGTTCGGACGCCGTCTCTCCAAAGAACGCCAAGACAAACTCGCCTGGACGAGCACCGATCCGAAACGCACCCATTTCGTCTGGGACGGCAGTCGTCTATTGCAGGAGTATACCTACAAAGGCAGCTACACCTATATCTACACCGACCAAGACAGCTACGAACCCTTAGCCCAAGTCTTCCAGAACAACCGAGACGAAGAGCAATACCTTGCCTATTTCCACAACGACCAAATCGGCATCCCGAAAGAGATGACCGACATCCACGGCAATCTGTTATGGTACGGCGAATATACCGCCTGGGGTCGTCTGAAAAAAGATGAGCGGGTTTACAAGAATGCGCATCAGCCATTTAGACTGCAGAACCAATACTTCGATGAAGAGACGGGACTGCATTACAACCTGATGCGGTATTATGAGCCTGATGCCGGGCGGTTTGTGAACCAGGACCCGATTGGGTTGTTGGGTGGGGATAATCTGTATCAGTTTGCACCCAATGCGCAGGAGTGGGTTGATGTTTGGGGGCTTAAAAATAATTCTCAGCTGTTGGGAGAAGCAATTACTAAATCTACTCGGTGGTCTGGTCGTCAAGCACATCATAAAATTCCGGTAGAGGTGTTTAATAATTCTCCACTGTTACAACGCCTAGAAAAACAAGGATTATTTAAACTTAATGGAAAAGGTAACGGAATTATGTTACCGGAATCTCTATCTAAAGGGACTACCCGTTCTAAACATAAGGGCTATCATAGAGGATATAACCAAGCAATTATGGAAATAGTAGATAATATTGATAAAAATTCTAAATGTGATAGAGAAAAGGCTAGAAAAATTCAATCATTACAATCCAAAATTCATAAGGCACTTAAGTCAGGAAGTATGTCTTTATATAAACCGACAACAAAACAAGATTGGATTAATTACTTAACATAATAAGGAGTAGCATTATGAATATAATGTTAGAATTTATAAAAAATAATTTATTAGAAGTATCAGGTAATTTTCAAAACAGCCGATGGAAAATTATTCAAGATATTTCAGTAGCACAAAGATATGCATATCAGCAGTATGATTTAGAGACTGTTTGGGCGGATTTGCGTGAATCAAACTCACTAATTTTAAAGCTATCTACAGATGAAGATGACAATTTTTGGGATGAATATGCTGTTCCTGCAATTGAAAAAAAATTAAATTCCTTGAACTTAGAGGAGGGATTAAAAGATAGTTTATTTAGTGATATAGATGCCGATTTATTTAATTGTTATTTAAATAACAAATATAAGAAAAATCATCCTTTTTGGAATATGATAGAAGATGCTTATTTTAAAGGGTTTTGGCCTTGTGGATGGGAAGGTAAATATCCTGAGGGGAAGCTTGTCGTTTTTAAATTAAACTATGCTTAAATAAAAAACATCCTTCAGCAAGAAGACCTGGAGGTTATATAACCTATGACGTGGATTCCCATGGCAGATTGAGCCCCAAGCAAATTAAACAAGCACTAAGTCAAAGTTACAAGTATTTCAAAGAACTAGGAGCACTTTAAAATGAATAAACATGAATTAGAAGCCTTATATACTCTAAATGATCCTGCTACTAGCCAAGCTATAAAAATGTTACCTCCAGAGTGGCATAGTTTATATCCTTCATATCTTCAATTTTTAGAACTAAGCAATGGATTATTTGGAGATGAGATAACCCTTTTGGAGGCCGAGGATATCCAACAAAGGAATATTGACTATGAAGTAAAAGAATATTTGCCGAATTTTCTTATGATTGGAGATAATGGTGGAGGGGTTGCCATTCTGATGGATAATAAAAATCAAAATATTTTTGCTGTCGGCATGGGAGTAATGAGTGAAGACTCCTTAGAAAAAATATCATCTTCTTTAGAAGACTTTCTATTAGTAAAAAAAGGATTGTTTAATTATTTAGAAAACTAGTTCTAGCCCGCGCACCCCAAAAACACAGGTTGGGTACAACCAAGTAATCCGTATCCAGTATGAAACTTCTTCAGGTATTACGAGCCTGATGCGGATCTGTTTGTGAATCAGGATCCGATTGGGTTGTTGGGTGGGGAGAATTTGTATTGGTTTGCACCTAATACAACGAAATGGAATGATCCATTAGGACTAATGAACAAATGTGATAATTGTTCAAAAACTGGAGTAGACATAAACCTTGTGCAAAGGGAAACCAGTAACATTAGTTGCTTGTCAAACAGGAAAAGGGGACAATTTATTTGCTCAAAAATTGGCTAATGAATTAAAAGCACCTGTACGTGGTGCAACAGAAAATGTTAGTGCAGTTACAGGAGAAGTATTAAATGGAGGTAAATATGTTACATTTAAGCCATAAAATCCTTAAATTTATTTTTTTAAAGTATTTTTCTAACGTCTTATAATAACTCATACAGTAAGGATAGAGACATGAAATCTAATGCCAACATTTCAATAAATGACAGTATGTATATTTCTAAAACTGATCTGGAAAAGTTAAAAATTGATGCTTCCTCTGGCAATAGTCAAGCAGCATCAAAATTAGCTAATTATTTTGCTTTTTATGAATTTAACAATGATAAATTTATATTTTGGTTAATTCGATCAGCCGAATTAGGTAATACTCAAGCACAATATGATTTGGCCTATATATTCTTTGATCATTACCAAGACAGTAAAGACAAAAACAAATTAGACGAAGCGGAAAAATGGGCTCTACTTGCTCAAAAAAATGGGATGTCTATTACTAACCTACTCACTGATATACATCGAGAGATTGATATTGCTCAAGGAGGATTAAGAAAAACAGGAACTCCTAAAGCTCAAAGAAAACGATTAAGAAAAGAAGACAAGAAATTTCTTAGAAAATTGAAAAGCAGGTAAGAAATGCCCTTAAATTTTTAGGAGAATTTAAATGAAAAAAAATGGATACGTTAATTTTAACT
>ERZ773072.1410-NODE-1410-length-12058-cov-19.419478_pt1 | contig 12058 bp, 9 predicted proteins | sample MGYA00580617_ERZ773072 | MGnify/ENA primary metagenome ERZ773072 (study PRJEB29015, sample SAMEA2737970) | human oral metagenome | biome: human oral; feature: human-associated habitat; material: dental | place: China | collected 2122 ... | reverse complement strand
CCACCGGCCGGTCGAGCTTACCCGCGGTGGACCCCGTCCCGTCCGAAGACGTCACGCTCTGCAAGGCGTAGTTCATCTGGCTCATGAGCTCCGACTCAAAGACCCGCTTGCCCTCCGTCTCAGCCGTGTACACCGTTTCCCCGTTCTTGTTCTGCACACTGCGCACGATGTGGGGGGTGGTGCTCACACCCTGATTCGCGAAGACCGAGTACGCCTTCGCCATGTCGATCGGCCGGGGCGAAGCCGATCCGAGTACGTTCGTCAGGGTGCTGTCCAAGCCGGGGGTGTTCTCCGGTATCCCGGCCGTGATGGCGGCCTTCTTCGTCTTGTCGGGGCCTACATCCTCGTTGAGCTGGACGTAGGCAGTGTTCACGGAGTACTTCGTCGCGGTGATCAAGTCGATCTTCCCCCGGTCCTTGCCGTCGAAGTTCTGGACCTTGTTGCCGCTGAACACCTTCGGCGTGGAGGAGTCGAGCCGTTCGCTCAGCGACTTCCCGCTGTCCAGGGCCGCCAGGAGGGTGACGGCAACGCCGGTCAGCCTCGATCTCACTGCCTTCAGTAGCAGGCTGCTTGTCGATGTCTGCATGCTCGGACCTTCCACGTTGAAAATGGGATGAGAAAACGACGGATGAAGGACATGGCGAAAAGCCGAATCCTCACGTATATTTACAAAGAAATCCTACCGCACCTGTTGGACACATTTCGAGACACTTACAGAACAAGTGTGTGTTAGATCACGCAAACACGCCCGCTTGAGCGCCATTAGCCCCAAAGGCAGTAGGTCTTTGACCTGCTTTTTTACTGCTGCAGGCTCGCAAACGTCCAGTTGGCTGGGATCTACGACCGCTGCATCCCGCTTTCCCTTCAACTTTGTCACTGAAGGCAAGTCTGAACATCAGGAAATACTTACGTGCTGAACCGAAACTCCACCAAGTTCAAATCACCAACAGCTACCCTGGGCATGCCGGTACCGCGAATGACATAGGCGGGTACATCCGAGACTGGATTCGGAGTCTCGCTACCCCACCCACCTCCAATGTGGTAGGAAACGAGACCACCAAACCTGACAGTCATGATCCGAGAACCCCGTTGATCGCCGCGTCGACCTTGGCGCGAAGAGCGTCGGCGTCGTCGCTGAGTTGAGTGAACTCCTCGTATAGTCATTGCAGGTCGCTCAAGAAGTCGACGTCTTCTTCGTCGACGGCGGCAGTGCCGATGTAGCGGCCAGGGTTGAGGCTCCAGCCCTGTTCCTGGATCTCGACGCGGGTGGTGATCTTGCACAGGCCGCCGGGGAAGTTCTGCTCAAGGAGTTCGTTACTGCCGTCAACAGTCTGGACGTCTTCGCCGCGATAGAGTCTCGCAATGTTGGAAATGAACTCGATCTGTTCCGCGGTGAAGTCACGGTGGGCACGGTCGATCTGATGGAAGATGTGCCGGGCGTCGATGAAGAGCACAGTGTCTTCCCGTTCAGTGCCCAGCTTCGCTTTGTCAAGGAACCACAGCGTCACCGGCAGGGTGACTGTGTAGAACAAGTTCGGCCCGACAGCCACCATCACATCGACGGTGCCGGACTCGATAACCTGCTGACGGATCTCCTTCCCAGAGTATCCGGCCTCGCCCACGGAGTTGGCCATGACGAATCCAGCGCGACCGTTGGCCGAGAGAGCGGCATAGAACTGCTGGATCCAGATGAAGTTGCCGTTGTCGGCCTTGTGCAGACCGAGGGGGAAACGCTTGTTGCCTGCGAGCTGCTCCTTCTTGATCTTGTCGACGTTGAACGGCGGATTGGCCATGACGAAGTCGAATGCCCCGACAGCTTCGTGAGGGTCCTCGTAACAACTGCTGGCCTGACGGATGTTACCGGACACACCGTGGAGGGCGAGGTTCATCTTCGCCAGTGGGATGGTGTCCTCGGTCTTCTCTGTACCGAAAAGGGACAACCTGCGGCTGGCTTTCTCGTGATGGCGCTCAACGAACTTCGCGCATTGCACGAACATGCCGCCCGAGCCGCAGGCCGGGTCGAACACGCGCCCCTGAAAGGGCTGCAGGATCTCGACGATGAGACGCGCGTCGAGTACGGGGTGAAGTACTTACCACCGCCCTTTCCTTCCTGGGCGGCGAAGTTGGAGAGAAAATCCTCCTAGATGAACCCGAACGCGTCCCCCTCAAGCTGCTTGGGTAGTGGGGCAAACAGGCGAAGGAGTTCGATAAGAGTAGAGCGTTCGAGCTTCTGGTACCCGCGTGGCAGGACGTCCTTGAGCTCTGGGTTGGTCTCTTCGATGGCTTTGATGGCCGCATCGGTCGCCTTGCCGACGTCCTTACCTTCTGGCAGGTTTACCAGGTAGGACAGGCGAGACTCGTCGGGCACATAGAGCACGGACTTCACCTTGTAGTCCGCGACGTTGGCCGGGTTACGGCTCGTAGCACCAGCCTCAACCGCAGCACGCACGGATTCAAACCGATCTTCCACGTAGGCCAAGAAGACAAGGCCCAATACCGGGTCACGGTACTGCACCGAAGTCAGTTTGGAATTGGCGCGCAGCTCGTCTGCGGCGCTCCACAGCGCCGCGCGAACCTGGCAAGATCAGTTACCTTCACTTCTTCCCCTCAGACGTTGAAGCGGAACTCCACGACGCGCATGTGAAGACATGAGCGGCTGCCAAGTCAGATCGTTAGAGAGGGTGTCCGCAAGCCAATTGGCCAATCGATCAAATCTTGAATCGAAACTCACCAGCCGGAATCACGACATTACGACGTGCTGGACGGAGCTCGGGTACGGGAGGGCGTGCGTCTACGTACGGAGAACAACAACGGTTGCATCGCTCAGGAACTGGGCTCTGGTACCACGAGCCACTCACTCGCTCTCTGGCAGACCGTCTGCAACTGCGGGTGCTCTCGCACGATCTGGCACTGTCTCTCCGCCGACAGTCCAAGCTCGTGCAAGATGTTGAGGATCACAACCGCGGTCGTAGCCCCGACGATGGCATCCAGCTCATCGATGGAATGGTTAGGTGTCCTGCCCTCGTGTGCAAAGTCGTTGCGGGCACGCGCCGTCCGCTTCGCCCAATGATCAACGTCTGGCACGAGCTGCATGATCGCGTCCTGATTGGGGCGAGCGGCTAGAGCGAGAAGCCGGTCCCGAAGCGTCAGAGTGTTTCTAATCGCCGCTTTGAACCTGGCGCGGTGCTCTTCGGGCACCTGTTCGAGCATGGCGTTACGGATCGCGTCGAACTCTGCCTCGGCGATTGGTTTCTCATCGATGCCGAGGCCTCGGTGCAGCGCTTCGGCAGCACCTACTGCCGTCAGAAGGTTGTTCTCAATGAAGCGAGCCGGCGCGTAGCGCAGCCCCAGGATCATGTTGGTCGCTGCCCGCAGTCGACGATGCGCCTTGCACCAGCGCGGCACGACTTCCTCGAACGGGAGCTCCTCACAGGTGAAGAACACCCGACCAGGATGAACACCCTTCTCGTCGTGTTTGCCGGACGCTACGGGAGAGTAGAGCACGTTGACGCGCCGACGCGGCAGACACCGTCCATCCGGCAGGAACGACTCTGTTCCGGCGATCTCTAGCCGGAGCCAGATCACACCAGCGGCACGGTGCATTGCCAGCGCGATCAAGTCCTGTATCAGGCGCGCCACATCCAGTGCGACACTCAGAGCGAAGGGCTCAGCCCGCCGAACGCGAATGTGAACCGTCTCGCGCATGCGCCCGACCGTTCCACCCTTGCGCCTGTCAAAAAACGGCAGGGTGTGAGTGTGCACGAGGCTATACTCTGTGCCTTCAACCGTCACCGTCTGTGCGGCAACCGGCTTCACCGAGATGCTTCCGGTCCCGTTAACCGTGCCATCGTGAGTACCGAGGGAGCTCCCGAACACAGACGATGCAGCCAAGAGCCCCAAGTCTTCGACTGAGATCTCGGCCGCCGCGAACGCCGCATCCTCTTCTCCGCCGACGTGCGCGCCGATGATCGCTATCGTCGCACTCACAGTCTGTGTGTCGGGGCTCTCCACCCGCGCAAACATGGTCCGCGTCGGTCTGGTGGGGACGCAGCCTAAGAGCGTGATCTCACGATGCTCAGCAACACCGTGAATAACATCCCACGTCCTGGCACGCCCATGATACAGCGTCACACCAGGGGCAGGACTAGAAAAGATGCCTTCCTCGAATGCCCCGATCAGCGAGAGCGAGGATCTCCCTTCGCCGTCATACCGCAAGATGCCTGGAATCTGCTTTCCAGGGTCGTCCGGCAGCCACCACAGGCCAACCCACTCGACGGCCTCATCGAGATTCAGCGGATCGTTGGTCATCGTTCTCCCGTGACAACTACTCAGACATTGAACCTGAACTCCACCATGTCATCCTACACCACATCTACGCTCCACATTCACCCCTCCTCAGCCCCTACCTGAGCCAGCAAAGTAAGTCGCAAAGAAAGTAGTCAACACATAGACTTCCTATCACGATCCCTGATACTTCTTCACCCTCTTGAGCCAATCTTCAATGACTTTGATTTCACCATTTAACTCTTCGACAGTTGGTGGAGAGTAGTTAAGTGCAGGATGAGGGTCATGCCGCGATGCCCACCCAGAGATGCGACTGTAGGAGTCATCATAGGTTTTCACATCTTGTTCCGTAACACGACCAATAAGTCGTAGCTTCCCAACTCGAACTTCTAATGACATGAAGTCGACCAGAGGCTCTGCGATGACTTGACTAATTATCCGCTCCCAAGTCTGAGACATATGACCTGCGATCTCTTCGGTTTTTCGTTGATAATCCTCCTCAGGCATCCCCTCTTCTTGTCGGCGCAAATCCGCAACTTCCTGCTTTAACTTATCTACACGCTGTGCTGCATCTTTTGCTTTCCAGGGATGGCGTTCGGTCACATAACCCGGCTCTGCTTTCCTTCGCTTCTCGATGCCTCGCGTTGCATACGGCACGGTGAACTCATTTGCCACTTTATGCAGGAACATAGTAAAGGCTACGTCGTGCGTGAAAACCACGACTTGCCTATCTTTAGCTAACTCGACGATTCGTCTAGCAACAGACTCACGTTTCATGTGATCAAGAGACGAGACAGGATCATCGAAGATCAGGGCCGACTTACTATCCTCAAAGTGCGCCTCAGTGAGAAAGCCAACAAAACCAAGTGAAGTCTGTTCTCCCTCAGAAAGGACATCTGTAAGCTTCGTTCCGGGGCGGGCATCTCGAAAATCTGCCTTATGACGTTGAGCACCTTTTCGTGCTGTTGTGGCCCTAAACCTAACGTGTTCCAGACCGAGATTCTGCGCCTCGCGAGTAAAGAAATCGTCTGCCTCCTCGGTTACGTAGGTACGGGTAAGTTCGCCAACCTTCGCGGTGATTGAACGGGTGTTTGCTTCTGACAGCATGCTATTGAACTTATCCATCGCCTGGAGTCGAGCACGTTCGTCTTCGATGAGTTGTTGTCCATCGCACATTGCAATCTGATCGCACAGACGACGTTCCTGCGCTTCTGCTTGTGCTAGTTGCTTTTCGATATCCTCTGAGTTCAGACTATCAGCTTGAGCCCGATAAGTAGCAGCATCCTGCTGAAGAACAGTCACGATTGTCGTAACATCAACGGGACGCGTCTCTATACCCGCAACAAGGTCGGACGTGCGATTTCGTAGGTTATTAAGGATAGAAGTGATCGCTTCTATCCTGGTGTTATCTTGCAGTTCCAGCTTCGTGATGGCCTTTAAGATTCTTGCTGGCGTATTGATCCAGTTCTTAATTTCATCCCGATAGTGATCAACTTGACGCTGCGCGCGCGTTTCTTCCTCAGCTGTCTTATCCACGACAAACTGCTGGAACCTCTCAAGTCGGTCAGCAGCGTCGGCGCCAAGCTGCTGCTGACATAGGACACAGACCGCATCATCGGAGGTGTACGGGAATTCACGATCGGGATAAGCCTCCTTTGAATATAACTCTGCTGCACTCCACAGTCTCTTCCACACGCTCGATCCAACTTCGGATAGCGGCTCATTCGCAAACGTTCTACCCGAAGCGATATTCGCCGCTTCCTGAGCATTATCTGCAGCGTTCACCAGTTCAGCGAGTTGTTCCTCAGCATGCACTCCAACCTCTCTATCAAGGGTCTCCAAATGATCGGCAATAATAGCCAGGGATTTGGCAGTCTCGAGAAGTTGCTCTTTCTCTAGACCGGGGTCACTCAGACGAAGACGAGCAACTCTGCCCTTGTGTCTTTCCAGCTGTTCAACAGCGTCAGGAGGACACTTAATCGCTGCTTCTACAGCATCATCCGTTGTTGAGGCGCTTAGGCTACGAAGAAACTCCTCAGCGGAGCCGCCGGAATGAACCGTAGGCAGCGGCCCAGGTTGGCTTATCTCTTGCTTCCATGCTGCAATCACTTGGGACACGCCGGAGCAGACGAGTGCGATATCCTCCAGTAGCTTCACCGCTGAAGGACGGTAGGAAATATCCGCTTCGGTAGTCAGATAGCTATCCCCACAGTGTTCATCATAAAATGCTATACGCGTGAGATCTGGATCAGGTGATTGACCTAGAAGGGCAGTTCTTTCCCTACCGCCAACCCTGAAGACAACTTCGCCTGATGGTGTTCCAGAGCCATCGGCGAACACATCCGGCAGGATCTTCTCTTGATGACGTGCTCCCACCATTGAGCTAATCACTCGAGCATAACCAGACTTACCGCTCCCGTTGTTTCCATACACCACGGTGAGTCCGTTTGGTTCAAATGTAAGTTGTTGCTCAGAAGCAAGACGATTGACGTTAGAGAGTTCTTTTACCGCAACTAGTTGAACAGGCTCATCCTGCGTCACCTGCGGAGGTGTAAGGCTGGAAAACCAACCTCCATCAGGGGGAGACTCAGGTTCCTCAATTAGGCTTCGTGCGATGTCCGCATAGTCATGTTCGCCAAAGGTCTCTCCAGCAATAATACGGGCAAGAGCCTTCTGCTGCCACCAAGGTCTTGTTTCCGCCCAGCTCAGTAGATCTTCGTAAGCCGACACTTGTACGCTCCTTCATTTGCAGGGTTCATAGGGGAAGGAAAAATGACAAGCGAGTCAGGCCTCGCCGCTAGCCTCAACTCGTTCATAATCCTTGGTGCACTGCACCCAACAGAACATGACTTGTCCAATAGCTCGAAGGTTGTAGTCATGAGTAGTCGAGAAGAAGGAAGGCTCTGCGCCCACTTCTTCCCCCCCCCCAGACGCTAGTCCAGAACGGAACTCCACACCGTTACGACCACACATTAGACACATCTTGAAAGCTCACCACAAATAACCGAATCACGTATCAGCTAGAAGGCTGCGAGTTACCGTGTCTACTAATCAATTTCGATATCGCATCTTCGGCCACCTCAATAGCCTTATTTTCCAACCGATCGGCCTCGGCAGACAAGAGTGTAGCTCGATCGCTCAGATCCGCAATCTCCACCTCCCGCGAAGATGCCAAGCGAGGAATTAATACCTCGCGTATGTCTAGCGGATCAAGGTGCGGCACCGAGGTTCCTGAGGCGTAGCGAACAACGCGTGGCCGCCCGTAGTCAACATGGTTTAGGACAGTCTGCAGATAGCCGGATCGCGCCCGCTCTTGATCCGGAACGATCCGAATTAAGTCCTCACTGCCAAAAATTCCATCATGATTCTCCGTGAGCACGACAGTCCTACCAAGCAAACCGTACGTTTGACCAGAGCGCGCCATGACCATCTCCCCCGGACGAAGCATGTACCGATCCGGATTCTCGAGAAGCCCAGCATAGATTCGTTTCGTCACTGCAGGATTAACATCAAAAAGTTCAGCGGCCGAGCGGTACACTGTGCCATTCTCACCGAAATAACGTTTGAAACGCGGCAACATTGAGATACACTTAACCAGATCTTTGAGCGGTTGAACTGATTCAGCGGCTTCCTTGAGCATAGCTTCAATTTGCAAGATATCCGCACGATGAAACTGGCCTTCCATTCGACGCCTCCCATGAAGAAGACTAGAGACAGAAACGGTGCAGAATGCCGATTTTAGAATTGACACATTTTCTGGGTTAACGCTATGTAAATAGAGATCGTCAGCACGCGCCTGTAATTCACGTGCCTTTCTTCGCATTTTAACTGCTGCAGTAGCATCTTTTGCAACACGCCGACGAATTGCTTCTTCAGGCATCGCAACAGGCATCGTACGAACGTGTTCAGGTTCCAGATGCTTAATCATATGTCCATACTGAGAGCTACGGGCAATCGAAAAGAAAGTCGGAGTCTTCATATAGGCATAAAGCCAGCCGTACTCTTCCATGTCCCGAGGCATGATACGCAGCAAATCATGCGTAATTACCTTTCCTAAGTGCTCGCGGTAGACGGCTGTGACTCGACCAACTTCACCTGAACACGAAAGCAACAGCCAGTCTAGATCGACGTACCGCGATTCCACCGCGGGCACCATAGCCGTAGCCAACCACTTTCGTACGCGAGGATTGGCTTCAAAAACCTGCCCCGCCGACAGGAAAGGCAACCCTTTCTCCGGATCGACGGGATACCCCTTAAGCCGGGAGGGCTGGCAGATAGCAGCTAGATGCGATACGGAGACCGTCGATGGCAGCACCTCCAGGCTTTGACGCAAACCAAAGCCTTCTGTGAGATACGTCGAAGCTTCAAGTCTACGATCCCACTTGGTGAGAAGTCCTGCGCGGACAGGGGCCCACAGGACGCCTGAATCAACATCCGACCTAAGCGATTCGTATGTCTCTTTCAGAGGGAGCGCATCCATGCCCGGAACTCCTTGGCGATATCCTGCGTACTGTCATCCACTACACGTTCTTTGGCGAGGTGCTTTTGCTCGTCGTCCCCATCCATAGCTGTCGTGACAGCATCCGCGCTTTCGCGTACGATCTCGAAACCCTGATCATTACGCTTGTAGACCGTATTCCCACGTTTGTCATGCCCAATGTGATCACAAATCGCCATAAAAATGTCGTAGTCATTAATCTGCCCAGCAGCCCTCTCTTCACGCACCTGCTGATTAGACTTGCGCTGCAAGACGAGCACAGAAGTCTGAACACTCGTACCTGGCTGAAAGGTATCCGGGTGAAGATCCACAGAAGCAAGGACTGTGGTGTGAGTTAGGATCCACTGACGGACGAATCCAAGACCCGGACTGCCTAAAATGCCATCCGGCAACACGATGGCTGCACGGCCACTCTCGGGCTTAAGAAGCTGAATGCAACGCTCAATGAAAAGAATCTCTGGGGGGCGAGAAGTAGTCTTTGTCGTCTTCACCCACGTATCGGTGCCCTCGTCGTAGTCCCACTGGTAGCCTAAATCAAACTGTTCCAAAATGCTTGGGTCGTCAATAGGAATCTTGGAACCAAACGGGGGGTTCGTTAGAATCACATCAACTGATCCCAACAGATCACGGTCTCGCAGCTCCTCACTCCAGCGCGACGGAGAATCCAGAGAGTTAGCCTGATACAGGCCACCAGAACCATCGTTGTTCATAACCATATTCATCTTCGTAGCACGCACAAGATTCGGGTTAAAGTCCATCCCAACTAGGTTGTGCTCCAGGAAGTACCGCTTACGATCACGGATCGTGCCATCTTGTAACTGACGGCTACGGCCCGAAGAGCGGACTTGCTCCTTAATCAAGGACACAACATGGTTCATAGCAGCGATAAGGAAACCTCCCGTACCGCACGCTGGGTCAAGAATAAGATCCTTGTCGCTTGGATCCAGCATCTTAACCATCATGTTACACACGTTGCGTGGGGTGAAGAACTCGCCCCGATCACCGCGGAGGTTGGAACCGACCACCTCTTCATAGGCTTTGCCTTTGACGTCGACATCAGAGTCGAGCAAGGAGAACATCTGCAGCTGGGTTACGATGTAGGCTAGCACCTTATCATCAAGCTCAATTTGCTCGTTAGCTTTGAAGATCTGAGAGTATTGATTCTTAACACTGTCGAATAGCTTGCCAACCCGAGCCGAGCAGCGCATAAGCCCAGTCATGTTATGACGCTCTTTCGACGTCGCATAAAACTGCGGGGAATTGGACTCACGTTCGTCCTGAATCTTACAGAAGATGAGCTTGAGAAGTTCCCAAAATGCCTCGGGCTTCTGCATACCCTGATTTCCTGCGATATAGCTGTGCGCACGTCTGAACGCAAATAGTAATGAGTCGGAAGCGGCAGGGCGCAACTGATCAAATCGTGGTGTGCCAACTTCGACATTGTCACCAAAGTATGGGATATCGGGAATCTCCGCTGAGATCCGACGCCCCTTGCCGTCGGTTTCAAATACGAAAGAGGACATATCCTCACCGTTGGTCCACATGCCAACCTCGACATTCGGGCACGCAGCCATGTAGCTGAGCAACTGATCCACTCCGTCTTTCTTCATCGAAGGACGAACCTTGGCGCTCTTGCACTCGATAAGAAGCCACGCCGTAGCCTGGGTTTGTTCCGAACGGTTCGTGCCCGGAGGGAAGATAGCAATATCAACACGAACCCGTCGACTTCCAAACTTAATCGGAAATTCCACGCGGATGTCAGCCTTGTTATATCTATACTCTCGAACCAGGGATTTGAGAATCTCCTGACGAACGTACTCTTCTGGGGTGTCTTGTCGAAGTGTGGTGCCGTCGATGAAATCAAGGACTTTGCCCGGCGGGACGATCGCAAACCCACCCTCTGACAGTCCACTCTGAACATTCGAAGTGCTCACTTCTTACCCCCAGACGTTAGTCCAGAACGGAACTCCACAAGAACTACTTCAGTCATTGCGCCCATCATTCCCCTTCCACGAACCAACTTCCGTAGCCGCCGATTCCAGACTCTGCCCATACATCTTCCATAATTCGGGCTGCTTTTCCCGAATCCACTCAAACCCCTGAACGACATCAGCACTATCTATCCCCCAGTCTCTTTCCCTATCGGGTATCGATTGGATCACAAAAGATAGATTTTCAATCATCCGCATCGCTCGATGACCGTCAGCGTCAACGACCCACCCAACTGCCCTAATGAGCCAAGCGACTGTAGCACTGACACGGTCGGTCGAACCCTCAAGTTCCCAATGATTAAACGAGCGAAGAACGTTCCGATGTAACAAAGAGGCGAGAGCTTCAGCAACCCCATTCCTCAGCCCCTCCAGCTCAACCGCATTCAGCTTCGGATCTCGACGCTGCATCTCCGCGTCTTTGACTGCAAGGAGGGTACCTGTCAGGACATTCAGCTTGAGACCACCAGGTGCCCGAGGATCAATGTCCTCAACAGCAAATAGAAGATAACTCGCCGCTTCAGGAAGAATATTTACCAGTTTCCGGAAAAAGGAGTGACCTGGACGTTGCCTTTCCGCGGTGGGTCCTGTAACGAGATCGACAAGCCTTGATACATCAATCTCTGCCCCACAACGTTTCACCTCTTCAATGAAATCAAGCAAGCCGGGATATCGTTTGCCTTCGGCATAGCGACGCTCAAACCCGTCAATATAATCACTCACGACGGCGTCAGTAAGGTCATCCTGCACCCTGACTCCGGTGTACGTTCCTGGAAGCGCGATAACAGGATTAGTGCGGAGTCGAGCGAGAAGGAGATCCCGATCCTCTCCCTCATACTCATGCGACTCGCGAATTTCCCTCCACAGCCTTCCCAGATAATCGGCATCAGAGGATCGAGTTATGATCTCTAGCAACGCATCGCGCCGTTGGCGTCGCATAATCTTGTCTTGACGATCAAGGATTTCGGTCTGTTTTTTAACTAACAGGCTGTCACGCTGTGTTTGCTTCGCACCCAGCCGCCATATCGTGAGGGGAATGATCACAGTGACCACAAGGGAAACTAAGCTTATGAGAAGCATCGGGTCTTCCCATGACCAGTTATCTGAAAGAGATCCCCACCAGGTATTCACTTCTTCCCCCCAGACGTTAGTCCAGAACGGAACTCCACCACATCCCCGTCTTCCATCACGTAGTCCTTGCCTTCCATGCGGACCTTGCCGGCTGCCTTCGCGGCGGCCATGGAGCCGGCCTCGACCAGGTCGTCGTAGGAGACGACCTCGGCCTTGA
>ERZ773072.1405-NODE-1405-length-12081-cov-3.936138_pt1 | contig 12081 bp, 8 predicted proteins | sample MGYA00580617_ERZ773072 | MGnify/ENA primary metagenome ERZ773072 (study PRJEB29015, sample SAMEA2737970) | human oral metagenome | biome: human oral; feature: human-associated habitat; material: dental | place: China | collected 2122 ... | reverse complement strand
TGTATACTTGCAATATCATGACCCTCGACGATCTATTCAAACAGCACAACCTGCGCCTCACCAAACCGCGCCAGCAAGTTTTCGACGCGCTGCAAAAATCAAATGTTCCGCTAACTATCAGTGATATTGCAAAAAAGTGCAAAACTATCGACCGTACTAGCGTTTACCGAGCGCTGGTCATCTTTGACAAGCTGAAGATCGTCAATGCCGTGACTATTGGCTGGAAAAACTACTACGAACTCGCTGAGCCGTTCATTCCGCATCATCACCATCTCTATTGCATCCGTTGCCAAAACGCCGCGCCAATTCAAACGCCAGAGCTTGAACAGCTTATTCGCTATCTTGGCAATAAATACGATTTCAAAGTTACCGAGCATCACTTTGAGCTGGAAGGTTTATGTAAAAATTGCCGGCAAGCATTGCACGAACAAGCCTCGCGCCAGCAAGAACAAGACCAGAGCCAAAAACGCCAAGAGCCTAATCAAAAAGCCAAGGGTTGAAACATCTCCTTGGCTTTTATAAACCTGCAATCAAACCAGAACTCAAATAGCTCCAAATAGTCCGAACGAAGTTACTCCTCAATTTTCGCCGCCAAAGCCTCGCGCTCGCGCACCAGTTGGCGGTATTGCTTCATAGCACTCATCATAGCATTGCGCTGCTTACTGTCGAGATCAAAAATCGCCAACAACACCGCGTCAATTTCCTTCAACGCTTGCTGCACATCCGACAAATTAGACAATCCCGGCACGGAATCCAAATATCCAGCCCTAATCGCTTCGGTTTTTTTCTGATATAAATCCAACCGCTTCGCCGGGCTTGACGCTGACTTTTTACCAAGGCGCGCCAATGCTTTTTCATATTCCTGCCGCGCCGCCAGCACCGTCACCAAATCAATTTTCAAACCAAACAACCGCGCCGGCAGCCCGCCGTTAAGCTGCTCAATAGACGCTATCTCGCCGTCAATCGCCGCCAGCCGCCGCCGAGATTCTTTCTCTAAACGCCGCGTCTGCCGCCGTACCCGCCGCTTCTGCCGCCATCGCGCCAACCAGTTCTTATTTGCATCGACAACCGCCACGCCGCTCGCTTTAGCTGCCTCCCGATATAGTTCGTACGCGACATAACGCTCAATTTGCTCGTTACAAACGTCCATCGGCTGATTAACAAACGATAATGCCAATTCATGCATTTTCCGTTCGCCCTTAGAATAACGCGTACTTACGAAAGTCTGCCGTTCCTGCGCCAGCCGCTGCCGAACCGCCGAATCTAGCACCTCCAAGCACTGCGCTTCGTTTTCCGCCAGCAGCGCCGACTTAAACGCTTCAGCTAGCTGCGAATCATGCGGAGCGTTCTGAATCGTCTCCAACCGCGGCAAAAGTTCGCTGCGCCACTGCATGAAAAACTCCAGCGACATCGGAACCGTCCTGTCCAGCCGGCGCGCCATTTTACGAAACCGGCGCGGACAAGCCGCAAACGCCGCCTCAGCCTCAGCACGAAACCTCAGCGGACGGTTTTCAGCCTTCTTTATCAACGCCGCAAACCGCGTCGTAAATAATCTTTCAACCTCGCTCATAATGAACTCTCACCTTTCTGAATGAATAATCAAATAATTTTTGCCACGCTCGTCCAGCCTTATCAAACCGGCGAACTTCGCCGTTAACCGAAGCAACTTTTACTAATGCCGGGCTATATGACACTTGCAAACTGTACCATTTCACATCTTTTTTGTTCCAAGAATACAGCGACGGGAAAGCCTGCTTAAATAACTTGACGCCATTCCGGTAAAAATAATTCAAATCGCCGTCCGGCAGATAAAACTTGCCGATGGTAATGCCCATATTTTTCGACATAGTAACGACATCCGCCAGCGTCTGCTGACCGCCATCCGGCGCAACGAACAGCGCGTAAACATCGCCGGAACTGCGGAACAAAATCGCGTACGAGCCATCGCCAGTCTCTATATCATCAAACAAAATTTCGTCAATCGGCAAATTGACCCGAAACACCCGCGGAATCAACTCATTGCACTGATCGCGCCGCAACTTATCGTACTGAAAATCATTGGCTGTCATACATTTGACTATACTATTTTCAAGACAAAAAGTCAATATTATGCCAAAACATTTTCCTCCGCACTACCGCGAATCGCCGGATAAATCTCCCATAAACCCATAAAAACCAATCAAAAAAGCACCAGGTAAGGGTGGGCATCACCTGGTGCTTTGTCGCCCTTCAACCCACCCGAGCTCTCGTTTCAGCGAAGCGTCGCGGCTAAAACTCCAAAAGCCCGCGCCTGATTATTATCAACACCATCCAGTGCTCGCCTTAACTGAGTCGCCTTAAAAAAGGGCAGTTAAAGGGGTTAGTATGCGCGTAACGTTGAACCGCAAAAAGTGGAGGGTAAGAATACTTAATGCCATTGCGCGCAACCTAACATATAGTTAGAATAGGGGGTATAAGGTGCTTTTGATTAGCGCTTCAGGCTAACCAATCGCTCCTGATTATAGCAAGCATTTGACAACATGTCAATACTTTTTATCACAAAAGTCATGGAAATCAATAGAATCCGTCCAGATGAGCATAATTTTACCCAGAGGTTAGCAAGTATTGCTAATCCGCCGAAAAGCTTGTGTTTTATGGGAAATTTGCCAGATAGCGGCGCACCGGTCGTGGCAATCGTCGGTTCGCGCAAGCCCTCGGCGTACGGCCGAGAAGTGACCGAGCAGCTGGCAGGCGACCTGGCAAAAGCCGGCTGCATCATCGTCAGCGGCCTAGCGCTCGGCATCGACGGCATTGCCCAGAAAGCTGCCCTGGAAGCTGGCGGCACGGTCATCGGCGTCATCCCTAATGAACTACCTGACATCTCGCCGCAAACCAATTACAAATTAGCCATGAGCATCATAAAAAACGGCGGCGCTATTCTGTCCGAGTGGCAAAAAGGCGACGGTAAAGTCGTCAATCGCTGGAGCTTTTTAGAGCGCAACCGCTTGGTCTCCGGCCTGGCTGACGCTGTCATCATCACCGAGGCCGCCGAGCGCAGCGGCACGCTGAACACTGCCGCCCACGCCTTATCCCAAGGCCGCGACGTCTTTGCTGTACCGGGCAACATCACCAGCCCGCTATCTGCCGGCTGCAACGCGCTGCTCAAACAAGGCGCCTATCCCGCCACCGAGGCCAAAGATATCCTGCAAATAATCGCGCCGGAACAATTGAAAAAAACAGACCAAAGCCAATTACCGCTCGGCAGCTCGCCGGAAGAAACGATCATCATCAACCTGATAGCCAGCGGCGTGCGCAGCGGCGACCAACTACAGCAACAATCAGGACTGTCAGCGTCAAACTTTTCAACGGCGCTAACCATGCTGGAAATCAACGGCGTAATCAAGCCGCTCGGGGCGAATAATTGGATGCTTAAATAATGCCGGTAGCGCTAGGCGCCAAGGAAACCAGTCAGTGCTCCGGCCTGGTGATTATAACCGATCAAACCGTCCATGCTTGCTACTGCATGCTTTTTAGTACTATCCTTTTTCTATGGAACAAGTACCGAAAAAACCAGAAAATTTGCCAAATGACGGAGCAGGCAGCGACGAAAAACCGTTTTTTAACCGCAAAGGTATTCCGCCGACAATGGTCAGTATTGCCGGCACTATCGGGTCAATCGTCGGCATAAGAAATATTGATGAACACTGGGGCGCTATTATGCTGGCTGCCAGTTCGTTTGGCGACCTTTTGGACGGAAAAATGGCACGCGGCGAAATTGATATTGAAAAAATTTTTAGGCAATTTACAGGGAAGAGCGAAGACTCTTCAGATAGTCCAGACCCAGAAAACAAAGAAACCGGCGAAACTATACTCGGCACGCTTGCTGATCATATCGGCGACAAAATTAAGATAGCTACCATTCTATACGAGCTGCACCGAAGAGGCGCTGCGCCAAATCTTGTACTGGGCGGTATTGCCGTGTCTAACGCGTTTAATGCGGGGATGACCGCCATTAATACGGTCCGCCATCCTGGAAAATCTCGCCCAGTAAAGGCTGGCAAAATAGGCATGGCGTGCCAAGTCGTGTCAGTCGTGTCTTACGCCACTGGAAACTTTTTAGAAACCCGCGGAAAAAACACTGCCGGAGAAATTCTGCGCAAACTTGGCACTGCCGCGTTCACCGCCGGCGTACCGTTTATGATAAAAGCCGGCATAGAATACGCCGAAGAAGCTTTCAAAGAGTAATCTCGCTAATCGTTTGACTTTCTGTCCACTAATTGATATATATATCGGATTTTCAAAGAGTGAAGGTCTGATGTTATCAAATAGTTACGCGAAAAATTAGCGGAAGGGAAGAATATTATGGAAAGAAGAGAATACTTAAGATGGGAAATAGAATTATGTGATGCCCAGCTTGGAGATTTCGGATCGTTCAAAGAAATACTCGGAGATGCTGGACTAGACCTGGATACGCCATACACTAACCCTGCTGACAAATTTGATGGTCCCTTGGCTCGACGTATTTTTGGCGAAGCACAGGATGACTTTATGAAATCCAGAGAGAGTCTTTATGGTAAAGTGGGTGAAATAGCGGCCAAAAGAGCTCGGCTTCAGGCTGAGCTTGACGAGCTTGAAGGTCGCGACAGATAACCTGCGCTGCCAAACCTCTTTGGCGGTTGTGGTTACACGGCGATTTGTTATAATATAAAATTATGAAAAATCTCGTCATCGTCGAGTCACCAGCCAAAGCCAAAACCATTGAGAAATACTTGGGCAAGGATTTTCACGTCTTATCAAGCGTGGGACACATCCGCTCAATCGTCAAAAAGACTAAAGACGGCACGCCGCCGATTGATGTGGCGAATGATTTTTTTGCCGTCTATGAAGTCGATCCAGAGAAAAAGAAAGTCATCACCGAGCTAAAGAAAAACGTCAAAGCCGTCGGCAAAGACAATGTTTGGCTGGCCACCGATGAAGACCGCGAAGGGGAGGCCATCGCCTGGCATCTCTGTAAAGTGCTGGGTTTGCCAATAGAGACGACCAAGCGCATCGTCTTTCACGAGATTACCAAAGACGCTATCACCAATGCCATTAAAAACCCGCGCACTGTTGACATGAACCTGGTGCAGGCGCAGCAAGCCCGGCAAATCCTTGACCGATTGGTTGGTTTTGAGCTCAGCCCCGTGGTCTGGCAAAAAGTACCTGGCGGCAAATCAGCTGGTCGCGTCCAGAGTCCGGCAGTGCGGCTACTGGTCGAACGCGAACGAGAAATTATGAAATTTGAGGGTAGCTCGCAGTTCAAGGTGACCGCCATATTTATCCACGACAATCAAGAATTCAAGGCCGAGCTCAACCAGAAATTTGACTCTGAAGCAGCCGCCCACGAATTCTTAAATAGTCTCAAGCCAGCCACATTCACTGTCAGCGACATCTCAAAGACGCCCGGCACGCGCAACCCAGCCGCACCGTTTACGACCTCGACCTTGCAGCAGGAAGCCAACGCCAAACTTGGCTTTAGCTCCAAAGCCACCATGGCTTCAGCCCAGCGGCTCTACCAGGATGGTAAGATCACCTACATGCGTACCGACTCGGTCAATTTGAGCGGGCAGGCCATCGCCAGCGCCACTGATTTTATCAAGCGATTGTACGGCCCGGATTACTCCACTGTCCGCAAGTTTAAGACTAAATCCGCCTCCGCCCAAGAAGCTCACGAAGCCATCCGCCCAACCGACATCACCCGCGAAACCGTCACCTCAAACGAGTACGACCAAAAACTCTACGACCTGATCCGCCGCCGCACTCTGGCATCGCAAATGTCGCCAGCGAAATTAGAGAAAACCACGGTGGTAATTTCTATCGAGAAAGCGCTCGTTTCACCATCCTCCTCCAGAGTACACTCTTCACTCGCATCTCCACCGGAGATGGCTCGTGAGCGTTCGGCTGAAACGTCCGCTCCTCGCGAACGTTTCACAGCCTCTGTCGGAGGAGATGAAACGAGCAGTACCGACTCGACCGATCAGCTGAAGCCTCGAGCGACATCTCAGAAAAAATCTGGGCTGGCTTTAGCGGGTCCCGGATTATTTTATGACGATGTCCGAGAGGCAACCGTGACAGATCTTTACTTTGAAGCCAAAGGCGAAGTCATCACCTTTGACGGCTTCCTGCGCGTCTACGGCGGCGGCAAAGACGAACTCTTACCAAAGCTCCACACTGGCGACGCACTTGAAACCCACGACATCACCGCCCGCCAAACCTTCGCCCGGCCGCCGGCCCGCTACACCGAAGGCTCCCTGGTCAAGAAGCTCGAAGACCTCGGCATCGGCCGGCCAAGCACCTACGCCACCATCATCGACACCGTCCAAACCCGCGGCTACGTCGAAAAAGGCGACAGCGAAGGCCAGCCGCGCGACGTCATCGTCCTCAGCTACAACGGCGAAGAAGTCAGCCGTGACGTCGTCCAAGAAAAAACCGGCTCTACCCGCGGCAAGCTGATTCCAACGCCAAGCGGGGAACTAATCGCCGACTTTTTGACCGACCATTTCACGCAAATCGTTGACTATGATTTTACCGCCAATGTCGAAACTGAATTTGATAAAATCGCTGCTGCCGACCTGGCTAAAAGCGCCATGCTGCATGGATTTTACACGCCATTTCATAAATTGATTGAACAATCAGGCGACATCGACCGCAGTAAAGTTGGCGCTAACCGCGAAGTCGGCATCGATCCAAAATCTGGCAAACCAATCCTAGCGCGCTTTGGCCGCTTTGGCCCGATGTTGCAACTGGGTGCCACTGACGACGAGGACAAACCACGCTTTGCACCGCTGCCAAAAGGTACGAAAATTGAGACCGTCACCTTGGAGCAAGCACTAGAAATGTTCAAGTTGCCGCGCGTCGTCGGCCAAACCGAAGACGGACAAGACATCAAAGCCAACATCGGCCGCTTTGGTCCGTACATCCAAGTCGGCAAGCTCTTCGTCTCCATCAAGCCCGAAGACCCGCACCACATCACGCTAGAAAAAGCCCGCGAACTCTACGCCGCCAAACTCCAGGCCGAAGCCGAGAAAAATATCGCTGACTTTGGCGATGGCGTCAAAGTCCTCAACGGCCGCTTTGGCCCGTATATCACCGACGGCACGAAAAATGCCAAAGTTCCCAAAGACACCGACCCAAAAACCATTGCTCATGAGCAAGCCCTAGAAATCCTAAAAGCCGCACCGGCAAAGAACACACGGCGTCCAGGACGGCGCAGCAGTACGTCTGCTCGGCGTAAAAAATAGCCTAAAAGAACAGCTTTAATCGCCGCGCCACATTTCGCTTATACTGTATATAGATAATTACATAATCAGAAAAAATAAAAAGTCTCATATCATCCATTGCAAAAAACGTAAAATACATGCTATAATTTGACCAGACAATTATAGCAATTAGTCCTTGACATTGATTAATTGTCATTGTATAATCAAAAACATAATTCAATCAACAATAACCTGTGGTGAGGCAGAGAGGACGTTTCTATAGTATGAACGAAACAACAAAAACCGAACAAGAATCTGTACTAAGTTCTGTCATCAAAGATATTCTTTCCAATGTAAGTCAAGAGCGTGAAAAAGAAATTATTTCGCGGCGCTTCGGTTTGTATGACCGCAAGGAGACGCTGGAACAGATTGGCGATATGCTAGGAATTACCCGCGAGCGCGTCCGCCAGCTAGAGAAGGCGATTTTGGTGCGCCTGCGCCTGAGTATCACCGACGGCAATATACCGTCGGTCGTTGATATAGAGAAGGAATTGACATCGCATTTATCAGAGATGGGGCGGATAGCGCGCGTGCAAGATTTAGCGTCGCATTTTTTGGGCCAGCAAGCTACGCCTATTGAAAAAGCCCACACGGCATTTATTTCCGAGCTAGCGCAAAACATCACTATTATCAATGAAAACGACGATTATTACCAATCGGCAGCCATTAGCTCGCTGGGCGACGAAAAAACTATAAAGACGAAGATTGAAGAAATCGTCAAGTTTATTAAAAAGCACGGCCAGCCGATTACTGCCGAAGAAATGCATAAAAAGCTAAGCTACGAACATCCGTCGAACATCGCCGCGCTGGCAAGCACCAGTAAAAAACTGGCTCAATTGAAAGGAAATTGGGGACTAATCAAATGGCCGACAGTCAACCCGAAAAACATCCGCGATAAAATCTTCGTTATCCTGGAAGATAACGGCAAGCCGATGCACTTCTCAGACATCTCCAAAGCCATCAAAGACAGCGATTTTAAGCGCAAGAACGTCACCACGCAGGCAATCCACAACGAACTTATCAAAGACAGCCGCTTTATTCTTATCGGCCGCGGTATTTACGCATTAGGCAGCTGGGGCTATAGCCGCGGTACGGTTTCCGACATCATTGCCGACATCTTAAGAGAAGCCGGCGAGCCGCTGCACCGCGACGAAATTGTCCGCCGCGTTCTGGACAAACGGCGCGTTAAAGAAACCACTATCTTACTCAATCTGCAATCCAAACCGCAGTTCAAACGCACCGCTAAAGCCACATACATTTTGGACGAAAAAGCTTAAGTTGCAAACTCCTGTAAGAGGTGAGATAATTTAACTAGCATGCAAATTATTTCATGGACTATTGAGATGCTGCTGCAATGGTATGTGTGGATGCCAATTGTTGCCATCCTGTCTTTCTTAACTTGGCGCAATTACCAGCGCGCCGATGAGTTTGAGCCGGCCGAAAGCGTCCTGTTGGTCCTGGAGATCCCTAAAGCCAACGATAAAAAAGAACTAGCCGCCGAGCAGTTATTCGCCAGCCTGCACGGAATTTTGCGCGATAAAAAAGAATTGCGCCTATCTGGCGGGCAGCAAGAGCATATTAGCTTTGAGATCGCCTCGGTTAACGGCCAGATCCGCTTTTATGTTTGGACGCCAAGGACGCTGCAAAGTTTCGTCGAGGGGCAAATTTACTCGCAATACCCAACTGTCCAGATTCATCAAGCCGACGAAGATTACACCGAGCACGAACGCAGCCACGAAATTGCCTATTCTGCCGAACTGACCATGACCGCTTCCGAATTTTTACCGATTCGCACCTTTCAAAGCTTTGAGGTCGACCCGTTGGCGGGCATTACCGGCACGCTGGCAAAATTGGAAACGACCGGCGAAGAATTATGGATTCAAGTTTTAACGCGGCCGATTACCGATGATTGGCAGCATGCCGCAGATAGATATATTGATAATTTGAAAAATGGGCGCGTACTATCATTGCCAGGTTTCGGCGATGGTATGCAGTGGCTTGTCAGTCTGATCGGCGCATTATGGCAGCCGCCAGAGCCTGGAGAAAACGGCGCAAAAACCGTAGAATTATCCGAGCGCGATAAAACCCGTATCGCCGAGGCCGAAAAAAAATCGCAAAAATTAGGCTACGAAGTAAAAATCCGCTTAGCGTATCTAGGCGAAAGCCAAACCAACGCCAAGCTCCGCATGCAGGCGCTGGTCGGCACTTTCAAACAATTTAACTCAACCAATTTGAACGGATTTAAAGCTACGAAATCAGCATTCGGCAAAGAATTCTTAAATAAATATCGGCGGCGGGCATTTTACGGCGAAGGATTTGTTCTGAATATCGAGGAACTGGCCTCCGTCTTCCACTTGCCGCACACCAATGTCGAGACGCCGAACATCGTCTGGGCCAGCGCCAAAACCGCCGAGCCGCCGTCCAAACTGCCTGTCCTGACCGGCAGTGACGCCAATGACGACCAAATTTCCGCCTTTGGCGTCACCAATTTCCGCGGCATCAACCACCAGTTCGGTATGCTGCGCTATGATCGCTCGCGCCACGTTTACATCATCGGCCAGACCGGGGCAGGCAAGTCAGGATTGCTCGAATTATTTGCGCTCAGTGATATCTTTCACAATCAAGGCTACGCCATCATCGACCCGCACGGCGACTTCGCCATCAACAACATGAAATTCATCCCCGGCTCACGGCTGAACGACGTCGTCTATTTCAATCCGGCCGACACCGCTTATCCGCTCGGTTTTAACCCATTAGAAGTCACCAATCCGAACCAAAAAACCAACATCTCATCAGAGGTCATCGGCGTCTTGAAACGCATGTTTGGCGAGAGTTGGGGGCCGCGGCTGGAGTACATCCTGCGCTACACCATCCTGGCACTGCTCGACCGACCAGAGACGACCATGCTCGACATCACCCGCATGCTGACTGACAAGAACTTCCGCAAAGAAACGCTGGGCTATTGCCGCGACACCGTGGTCTTGCAGTTCTGGAACGTCGAGTTCGCCAGCTGGAACGACAAGTTCGTCGCCGAGGCCGTCGCACCAGTCCTCAACAAGGTCGGCGCCTTTACCGCCAACCCCATCATCCGCAACATCATCGGCCAGCCCAAATCCACCTTCAACATCCGCCAAATTATGGATGAGGGTAAGATTCTCATCGTCAATTTGTCCAAGGGCCTGATCGGCGAAGACAATGCCGCCATCCTCGGCTCATTCCTGGTCACCAAGATTCAGCTGGCCGCCATGTCGCGCTCGGACATCCCCGACATCCGCGACCGCCGTTCATTCTATCTTTACGTCGACGAGTTCCAGAACTTTGCCACCGACTCATTTGCCACCATCCTGTCCGAAGCCCGCAAGTACGGCCTCAACCTGACCGTCGCCAACCAATACATCTCACAGATGAACGAAACCGTGCGCGACGCAGTCTTTGGCAACGTTGGTACCATGATTTCATTCCGCGTGTCTGCCGACGACGCACCAATCCTCGCTAAACAATTTGAGCCGAATTTTGAAGCCGTCGACCTCTTACAGATGCACAATCGTAACTTCGTCATCAACATGGTTATCGGGGGAGAGAAGACCCCAGCCTTTTCCGCACGCACCCTTGAACTCCCGCCAAGCCAAGCCGACAACACGCCGCACATCATCGAACATTCGCGGCGCATGTACTCGCGAAACAGGGAAGACGTCGAGCGAGAGATTAATGCCGCCATTATGCCGAACCACCGCCCAAAAAATCAACCAGCCCAGCCGCGCCCGCAAACTGTCGCCGCAACCGCATTAGCCCAGCCCGTTAAAAAGTCCGCTAGTCAACCAGCCCAAAAAACCAACTCTGCCGCCAACGCCCAACCAGCTACACCGCAAACCGCCACGAACAGCGGCGAAGTTGTCCTGCAAATCCGCGGCAATAACACACTCGATAAACCGGCAGATTCAACCGACCCGACCGCTGCTACCGCGCCTAAAAAGCGGCGGCGAAGGCGGAAGAAGAGTACTGCATAGCAACAGAGAGGTGGTTCTTACGATAGAATAGATAATCTTTTGATCGAAATAACACCTGGTAAACAGTGCATCTCGCATAAAATTTTTAGTGAAAACTATTCAAATCCTTAGGCTTTATTGATATACTAAATTACGTCTAGATCTGACTGGGGCCGTATGGTCTGGTTCACTTTGCAAATGGGCAGCCATTGTACGATAAAGTGAACGCATGCGTTCCCTTGTTAGGTCTAGACAGCCAGCAATGGCTGTCCTTTTTATATATGATAGCTCAGCTGGCAATTCTATATTATTAAATAATCTCCGAGGGGGAATATGGGTAAAAATGAACAAAAGAAATCTGGATTAGTCACAGCAGGATTAGTCATGGGTATTATCGGACTAGTATTATCAGCAGTACCAATTATTAATAACTTTGCTGCAATCCTTGGCGCACTCGCTATAATTTTTGGTATTATTGGTATTGCTGGCGCCAAGAAACGCAATGGCGCAGGCCGCGGAATGTCAATCGCTGTTTTAATTATAGGCGTGGTCTGTATTGGTATAGTGTTAGCTAGCCAAGCGATGTACGGCAAAGCGCTAAACGACGCAGGTAAGGCTATCCAGGATTCAGTAGACACGTCAAGCGGCAAAAAGACCGACGAATTGCTCAAAAACGATGTTAACATTGAGATTGGTAAATTCTCAGCGATAGCCGATGAGTATGGCATTAATAAAACTTCGTTGAATGTTAAAGTTACAAATAAGAACGCCGAAACAAAATCATATACCGTTAAGATAGAAGCTGTAGACGCTAGCGG
>ERZ773072.1404-NODE-1404-length-12092-cov-2.851707_pt1 | contig 12092 bp, 8 predicted proteins | sample MGYA00580617_ERZ773072 | MGnify/ENA primary metagenome ERZ773072 (study PRJEB29015, sample SAMEA2737970) | human oral metagenome | biome: human oral; feature: human-associated habitat; material: dental | place: China | collected 2122 ... | reverse complement strand
CGGGCCCGCCGTGGGCCGGCCCCGCCGAACGGGACGGCCTGGGACCGACGCCCTCGGCCGGCTGCCACGAGGTGACGGACGACGGTGTCCAGGAGCATGCTCCTACCTGTGAGACGTCCCACCTTCGGCATCCGTCCTCCTGGCGTCCCGTCCTCCATCCACCCCCCGGGCTCCGACCCGGGCAGGCCGAGGCGCTCACCGCTGCGCCGCCCGCAGCAACCCTCGGAGGCGGGGAACCAGGGCCCCTCGGCGACGGGTCCGCCAGGCGGCGCGGGCGAACGGCTGGGCAGGCGATTGGACATGCTCACTCGGGAGCAGACCCTCGTGCTCGCCGCGGCGGTCGCCCTGGTTGTCGTGCTCGTCGCGGTGAGCACCGTCACCTCCCTCCAGCACTCGACGGGGAAGGCCGAACCGATGGCGACGCCGTCGCGGTGGCGGTCGAGCCCGACGCCCACGCCGTCTCCCACGCCCGCCCCCACGCCGACGCCCGACGACTCGTGGACCCAGGCGTGGAGGACCGACCTCGACCCGAACGCCCGCAATCCCCCCTGGATCTACACGGACGGCGACACCCTCGTGGTCTACGAGCGGAAGGGGAGAAGCGAGCCGGACCGGATGCGCGGATACAGTCTCGCCGGAGGCCAGCCGACCGAAACGTGGTCGATATCCCCCGGCGAAGCACTGAGGGGCTTGACCTCTTCGGCGGTGGTCACCACCCACAGCCTCATCGACCCGAAGACCGGCGAGGCCGCGCCGGCCCCGTGGAACGGCACGCCCGAGCTGGTCACGGACAACTTCATCATCACGTGCGAAAACCACCAGTGGCCCAGGTGCTCCGGCTGGGACCTGGACGACGGCGCCGCCTCGCTGCGCTGGGGCCCCGTCGACCTCCCCGCCGCGTACAACCTCACCCTCAACCCGTCGGCCATGACCGGGGACACGAGCACCGGCCACGTCCTGGCGACGTTCACGGTCCCCGACACCAATCAAGAGCAGGCCGTGTTCATCTCACTGGCCGACGGAAGCGTCGGGAACGTCCGTCCCACGAACCGCGATGCCGGGATCATCCCCGCCGCGGACGGGTGGATCGACCTGTTCCCCGACCGCGAGCGGGCCACGGCTCTCGCCCCGGACGGCACCGAAACGGACTCCTACGCCGTCTCCCGGAGCACGTCATCGCTGCTCCTGACCGACAGCGGCGCGCCTTCCCGGGAGCAGTACAAGCGGGCCTTCACGACGGCCGACACGTCCTGGGCCTCGATCGCCCTGACATGCGGTTTGAACGGCCAGCAGAGTACGGGCAGGGGCTGCCGGCTCAACGGCGTCGGGCCGGTGGCCGACGCGGATCGCGAAACGAAGACGCTCCCGGCCTACGAAAGCGGTTTCACCCCGACGATGGGGCAGCGGTACCTCATCCTGAGCTACGCGTCGGACACCAGGCCCAAGTACGTGCGGATCATCGACCTCCAAGAGCACCGCGTCATCCCCCGGGAGGACCCGCTGTACGGTCAGGAGGCGTACGTCACGGTCGTCAGCGCGGACCTCCTCATCGCCGTCGACGGAAGCGATCTGGTCGCCTACACGCCCTCCGGCTGAACGGCGTCGAGGTCCGCCCGGTACCCGCGCAGTTGCCGGCGCACTCCGGCGCGCCTGCCGCCGGAGTCCGGGCCCGCGCTCACTCCTCGTCGAGGCTGACCACGCGGGCCCGCGCCCGGTCGGCCGTCCACACGTCTCCGGGTAGCTCGTCCGGCAGGAGGGCGTTTCCCGGCGCCACGAAGACGGGCTCGCTCGCGCCGCCGGCCCGCTGGGCGTCGTAGTCGCGCAGCGCCGCCAGGACCCAGCGGCTCAACCATAGGAGAGCGATGAGGTTGAGGACGGTCATGAGCGCCAAGGCGATGTCCGCCATCACCCAGGCGAGCTCGAGGGCGACGACGGCACCCAGGCCGGTGGCCGCCGTCATGGCCAGGCGAAGGACCACACCCGTTCTCCGGCCTCCGCCGAGGTAGGTCGCATTGATCTCGGCGAAAGCCGAATATCCCAGCACGCTGGAGTAGGCGAAGGTGAAGACGACGAAGCTCATGAACCACACGACCCAACCGCCGGGCAGGGCATCGGCCAGGGCGTGCTGGACCAGAGTGGTCTCCGCCCACCGCGGTTCGACGCCGGGGGTGTAGACCTCCGGACCGGCCAGCAGCACGGTCAGACCCGTGGCCGTGCAGATGACGATGGTGTCGATGAAGACGCCGAGGGCCTGGATGAGCCCCTGGGTGACGGGGTGGGCGACGTCGGCGGTGGCGGCCCCGTTGGGCGAGGAGCCCTGGCCGGCCTCGTTGGAGAACAGGCCGCGCTTGGTCCCGTTGAGGAAGGCCGCGAACAGGCCGCCCGCAGTGCCCGCCAGGCCCGCCTTGAGACCGAGGGCGCCGGCGAGGATGTCGGCGAAGACGCCCGGCACCCGCGGGGCCGAGACGACGATGACGACGAGGACGACCGCCAGGTAGACCCCCGCCATGAGCGGGACGAGCCACTCGGTGACGCGGGCGACGACCCGCATGCCGGCGAGCAGGATGGGGGCGGTGATGGCCATGAGAGCGACGGCGGTCGTCGCCACCGGCACCCTATGCCCCTCGTTGAGGGTCAAGGCGATGGTGTTGGACTGGACCATGGGGAAGATAAGCCCGTAGGAGAAGACCAGCATGGCGGCGAAGACGACACCCATACCTCGACCGAGCCGGGCGGTCCCGCCGCGGGCGCCCCTCAGGCTCAGACCGCGCTGCATGTAGTAGGCCGGGCCCCCGCGGAAAATGCCGTCGGGGGCCCGAATCTTGAAGACCTGGGCGAGCGTCGACTCGGCGAAGGAGGTCGCCATGCCGAGCAGAGCGACGATCCACATCCAGAACAGAGCCCCCGGGCCCCCGAGGGTGACTGCGAGCGCGACCCCGGCGATATTACCGGTGCCCACGCGTCCGCCCAACCCGATGACGAAGGCCTGGAAGCTCGACAGGCTGCCGCGCTGGTGGCGCGAGCGCGCAACCAGATGAACCGCCCGGGAGAACAGGCGCATCTGGACGCCGCGCGTGCGGATCGTCAGGTACAGGCCGGCGCCGAGCAGGACCCAGATGAGGATCTTCCCGGAGACGAGCTCCTCGAATGCGGACAGGCCCTCCGTGAGGTCGGTTCCTGCCAGAACGGGCAGCGCAGCGGACACGAGGGCCTCCATCGATCGGGAGTGGGGCGCGCCCGACAGTACAGGATGCCCTCCCCGACGGCGCGGGGCGTCCGCCAGGCGTGCTCGTGCTCTCGGCGCGGGGCGCCCCCCCTTCCCCGACGGCGCGGGGCGTCCGTATCCGGGAGCTTCGGGAATACCGGGATTACCGGGAATACGGTCCCGGACGCTCATATGACACCTGTCACGCCAAGCCGGTGATAGCGCTCAGTACCGGGCGAAACCGGTCGGGGCGACGCTCAGGGCATGAGCAGCACACCCGCCTCCCCCGTCATGACAGGCGCCGCGGCCGGCCCGGCCGGCCCGACCCCCGACAAGCCGGCCGTCCGCGTGCGCGGTCTGCGCAAAACCTTCGGCCCCGTCGTCGCCGTGGACTCCCTGGACCTGACGGTCGCCCCCGGCGAGGTCGTCGCCTTCCTGGGACCGAACGGCGCCGGCAAGTCCACCACCCTCGACGTCATCCTCGGTTTCACCCGCCCCGACGCCGGGACGGTGCGCGTGCTGGGGGTTCCGCCCGCGCAGGCGGTGGCCGCCGGGGGCGTCGGCGCGGTCCTGCAGAGCGGGGGCCTCATCGGCTCCTACACGGTCCGTCAGACTCTCGCCGTCGTCGCCTCTCTGCAGTGCCGCACCCCCGATGTCGAGGCCGTCATCGCTCAAGCCGGGATCGGCCCCCTCCTGTCGCGCAAGGTCTCCGCATGCTCCGGCGGGGAGCGCCAGCGCCTGCGTCTGGCACTGGCGCTGCTGCCCCGTCCCGCCCTGCTCGTCCTCGACGAGCCCACGGCCGGCATGGACCCGCCCGGGCGAGCCGCCTTCTGGCGGACCATGCGCGCCCAGACGGCGGAGGGCCGCTCGATCCTCTTCGCCACCCACTACTTGCAGGAGGCATCCGACGTCGCCGACCGCATCGTCATCATCGACCGCGGGCGCCCGGTCGCCTCGGGGTCGGTCGATGAGATCCGCTCCCTCGCAGAGGGCACCACCGTCACCGCCACCTGGGCCGGCCTGACGGGCGAGGCCGAGCTGCACAGGGTCCTATCACCCGTGGCCGGCTCGCTGCTAGAGGTTGAGGTCCACGGCTCTCATGTGACGGTGCGCACCACCGCCCCCGACGACGTCGCCCGGCTGCTGCTGACGGCCACGCCGGCCACCCGTCTGGGAATCACCGCCCTGAGCCTGGAGGAGGTCTTCTCCCGCCTCGTCGGGACCCATCGCGCCGAGAACCCCGCCGCGTCCCGCACGGCCTGACGCGGAGTTCTACTCCCAAGTCCTTTAGTCCTCGTCCTTTAGTCCTCTCCCAGCCGACACCGACCACCGACACTCACCCGACCCTCAGGAGCATCCCATGACCGCCACCGACGCCCCCACCGCCCCCGTTCGCCGTCCGCGCCCGTGGACGTACACCATCATCGACACCCTTATCACCCTGCGTCGCCCCGACATGCTGTTCTTCACCCTCGTCATGCCGCTGGGCATGTACCTCTTCTACGGCGCCATGCAGGACTACTCCGACATCGCAGTCGGGCACGGCAACGTCGCCGCCTCCACCATGATCAACATGGCCGTCTTCTCCGTCGCCATCGCGGCGACCTGCACGGCCGCGGGCGCCGCCGTCGAGCAGGCCGGCGGCTGGGGGCGCCAGGTCGCGTTGACCCCGGGCGGACTGCGCATCTATGTCATCACCAAGCTGCTCACCGCCCTCCTCGTGGCGATCTTCCCCGTCACCGTCATCTTCATCGCGGGCGCCTTCACAGGGGCGCAGATGGACGCCCCCTTCATCTGGGTCGCCAGCTACCTCCTCACGCTCCTGGCCGCCGTGCCCTTCGCCTGCTACGGATTGGCCGTCGGAGTGTGGGTGCCCGCCCAGGCGGCGGTCGGCATCGCTGGCGCATCCATCAGCGTCTTCGCCTTCCTCGGCAATCTGTTCATGCCTCTCGGCGGAAGCCTGTTCGCCTTCGGGCGCCTGACCCCCATCTACGGGGCGGGCTCCCTGGCCACCCGAGCCCTGCAGGACGATGCCGTGGCCACCGCGACGGGCACCGTCCGGGAGGCCCTGTGGATCCCGCTGGCTAATATCGGCCTGTGGACCGCATTGTTCGTCATCCTGTGCCTGGCCGCACGGCGCCGTGCGACGGCGCGACGGTGAGACGCGCCCCGGGACCGAGCCGATGAGCCGCACGAGCCCGCGCCCCAGGGGCGGACGGGCGACGCGAACGATGCGCACCGGACCCTGGTATCGCAGGATCGACTGGATCGCCTCGGTATGGGTCGTCATCCTCATCGTTCCCCTCCTGCTCGTCGTCCGCAGCCGCCTGCCCGTCCTCGTCAGGGCGACGAGTCTGACGGGGATCATGGGGTTCGCCGGCGCCTACGTGTGGGGCGTATCGACGATGACGGCCTGGTTCGAGCTGCCGCTGGGCGCCTCCCTCGTCAGACAGCTGCGCGAGACGGCCGCGCGCCTGGCACTGCTCGTGGGACTGGCGGCCCTGTCCCTGCCGGCGCTGGGCTGGTGGTACATCTTCTATCTGCCCTACCTGTGCGCCGTCATCCTGTACGCGACGCCGCTGCGCACCGGGCTGGCCATCAGCACCGGGATCTGCGCGCTGGCCGTGGCCATGGCCGTCCTCACCCATGACCTCGGCATCGTCTCGGGGACGCTGGGGTGCAGCGGTTCGTCCCTGTTCGTCGCCCTGTCGCGCATCTGGGAGGAGGTCAATGAGCGGCGGCTGGTCAAGGAGGTCGAGCTGGCCTCTTCGATGGAGCGCGAGGAGATCGGCCGGGACGTCCACGACGTCCTCGGCCACTCCCTGACCCTTCTGACCCTCAAGGCGGAGGTCGCTCAGCGCCTCGTACGGGTCGACCCCGGGGCCGCCGAGGCCGAATTGTCCGAGATCATCAGGTTCTCCCGGCAGGCTCTGGCCGACGTGCGCGCAACGGTCACCCGGCTGCGCACCCCGGACCTGGCCAGCCAGGTCGAGGCGTCCCGGACGGCCTTCTCCGCCGCCGCCGTACGGGCCACCATCCGCGGCGACGCCCGGGACGTTCCCCTTCCCCAGCGCGAGGTCCTCGCCTGGGCGCTGCGGGAGGCGACGACGAACGTGGCCCGCCATGCGGGCGCCTGCGGCGTGTGGGTCGACCTGGAGCCCGGACACCTGCGGGTCGTGGACGACGGCGTCGGCGCGGCGGGCGCCCCGGCGGGCAACGGGCTGACCGGCCTGCGCGAGCGGATCGAGGTCAGCGGGGGGACGCTCACCGTGACGAGCCCGGCCCCGAGCGCCCCCTGGAACCGCGACGGCGAGTCCCGGGAGTCCCACGGTCCGGGAACCGAACTGGAGGTCTTCCTATGAGCGAGCCCACCGGCGGGCGAACGCGCGGCCCGAGTGCTGCGGCGAGCGGGGGCTCGCACGGCGCCTGCGCCATCCGCATCCTGATCGCCGACGACCAGGCACTGGTGCGCGGGGCCCTGGCGACCCTGCTCGATCTGGAGCACGACCTGGAGGTCGTGGCCCAGGTCGGCACCGGACGTCGGGCGGCGGCCGCGGTCGCGGCGGGCGGGATCGACGTAGCCCTGCTGGACATCGAGATGCCCGAAGGCGATGGCCTGTGGACGGCCGAGCAGATCTCAGCAGCCGACACGAACTGCCGCAGCCTCATCGTCACCACCTTCGGACGACCCGGGTACCTCTCGCGCGCCCTGGAAGCCGGAGCGTCGGGCTTTCTCGTCAAGGACACCCCGCCACCGGAACTGGCCGAGGCGATCCGCAAGATCCATACGGGCCTACGGGTGGTGGACCCGGCCCTGGCCCAGGAGTCGGTGATCCTGGGCCCCAACCCGCTGACCGAACGGGAAAAGCAGATCCTGCGCATGGCCGCCCGCGGCGCCGACGCATCGCGGATCGCCGCCGACCTGCACCTGGGAGGAGGAACAGTGCGCAACTACCTGTCGAGCGCCATCGCCAAGACCCACGCGCGCAACCGCACAGAAGCAGCCCGCACCGCCGAAACCAACGGCTGGCTGTGAGCCTGCGCACCCCATGCAGGGCGGCAGGGAACAAGGCTGGACCACTGCCCGATATGCCGTGAGAGCACTCCCCCGACCGCGAGCGACAGGCCGGCAAGGTCGGCTCGGCCGAGCGACCGGGCTCCCGATGAGCGGGACGCCCTAAGACAGCCGGCCGAGCGGCATCCGCCCGCCGGAGAGGCGGAGGAGGAAGGAGGGCAGGCTCGTCGAGACGCATTCCTTCGTTCGTGCGCACTGGAAACCGGAGCGTCGGAGGCTCTTGCCAGGGACACCCCGCCGCCGACGGCTGGCGGCCCCATCAGCCGGCTTCGTGACTCTCCGCGGGACTACCGCACACCGGGTCGATTCGTGTACCGTAGCTCGGGTGTTCGCGACATCGTGTGATCGTTCTGTAATCGTTGGCCGGGGCTCATCGACTGTGGGTCGTATTGATGCTGGTCGTAAGGATGGCGTGGAACTGTGAGTACGGGATCGCTGGTCGCCGACCGTAAGGATTCAACGTCGTTCTGGTCGGGGACGGGCCTGGGCGAGGATATTTCAGATTTGTCGGAGTCCATTGGTAAGGGCTCGTGGGTTCAGGGCACCTTGGCGGGCGTGGGGACGGCGGCTGATGCCGTGTCGCTGGTGTTCAATCCGGTGGCCAGTGCCGTGGGATGGGTGGCCGGGTGGATCATCGAGCATATTCCGCCTCTGCCTGAGATGCTCGAGAAACTGACCGGTGATGCTGATGCCGTGCGTGCCGGATCGCAGACGTGGTCGAATATCTCAACACATTTGAATGAGCAGGCGGAGAGCCTGCGTACAACGATCAATCGTGACATGGCCGATCAGGTCGGTCAAGCAGCTGATGCGTGGCGATCTCAGGGACGGGGTCTGGCCAGCGCGTTGGAGTCCATGGGCGGTTTGGCCAAAGGCGTGTCCACTGGTCTGAGCGTGGCCGGCGTAGTGGTTCAGATCGTCCACGACATGGTGCGTGACGCTATTGCCGAGGCTATTGGCATGTTCAGCCAGTCAGTGCTGGAGGAGGTTTTCTCTCTAGGTCTGGCTACGCCCGCGGTGGCAGCTCAGATCAGTACGTGGGTCACGAGCAAAGTATCGACGATCACTCATCGCGTGAAGGACCTTATTTCCTCGTTCGAGGCTCTATCCAAACTTTTCCGCAAAATCTCGCCTCTGGCGAGCAAGATCAAGTCTCTGCTCAACAAGCTCGACGAGATTCCGACCGATGCCGGTCATCGTGCTGGTCGGTGGATCAATGAGCACACCGGGCGAACGTCGCATACCGCCTCGACGACAACCTCTGCCGCGCACACCGCTGGTACCGCTGGTACCGCCTCCCATGCCGGAACCGACTCAGCCTCCCACGCCGGAACCGGTTCCAGCTCGGCCTCCCACGCCGAGACCGGCTCCAGCTCAACCGGCCACGCCGGAACCGGTTCGGCCTCCCACGCCGAGACCGGCTCCAGCTCAACCGGCCACAGCGGGACCGACTCGACCAGCCACAGCGGAACCGACTCGACCTCCCACGCCGGAACCAGCTCCAGCTCAACCCCCCACAGCGGGACCGGCTCCAGCTCAACCGGCCACGCCGAAACCGACTCGACCTCTTCAGGCAGGGCGGAAACCTCTTCTGCTTCTCATGCGAGCTTCGGTGCCGATTCCTCCGGTTCTTCAGCGGGTACGTCCTACCATGGTCTGGACCCGGTTCAGGGACCCGTCGACAATATGGCCTCCTCGTCCGCTTCATCTGGAGGGCCCACCACTTATCACGGTCTGGATCCAATCACCGGCGAAACCCATCAGCCCGCCCACACCAACAGCGGAGCCCATACCACCCAAGACACCACCACCAACGGAACCCACACAACCGACGACGCCGGCGCCCCCAACGACACCGGCAAACCGACAAGCACGCCCGACACCGACGCCACCACCCACCACGGGCAGAACGGCGACGATCCCAACGCCCACGGCAACGGCTCGGGGAACGATTCCCACGAGGGGAATCACGACTCATCCGATGGCTCCGATAGCCCGTCCTCCGATCACAGCTCGGATGGCAGTTCCTCTCAGGGGGGTGAGGGAAGCTCAGAGCAGACGTCTCCTGACGGCACCATCGATCCCGACAAGGTTCCTTCACCTCCACCGGATCCGGGACACTCCGCTTACAACGATACGGCGGTGAACGAGTGGGCTCAGAACACCTCGAAAGCCACAGGAATGACGCCGGAAGGAGCCCTCGGCGTCTACGATTACACAACGAATGACGGTTACCATACCATGAATCCGGCACTACGCGGTGCTCCCGACACACCGATTCCATCCAATGTGCAGACTCGGATCGACAACACATTGTCGGGAATGAACCAGCTACCCGAAGTCTCCGCCACGACCTATCGAGGAACGAACGTCCCTGATGACGTATACACTCACCTTCAGACCGGTACCGGTGAATACACGGACAAGGCATTCATGAGTTCTTCATACAACGAGAGCGTCGCCGACAACTTCCAAAGCGGTTCAAAAAATTCCGTAGTTTTCGAGATCAATGGGAACAGCGGTGTCGACGTGTCGAAACTGTCGGCTTACGGTGGCGAAGCGGAGATCCTTTTCAAACCGGGAACTACATTCAGCATATCTGAATCGTCTCTGGACGAGCAAAATATTCTGCGGGTGAAGCTGGCGGAGAAGTGAGCGTATTCGATCTCATCGGCGCTGATGGTGTGCGACGGCCCTTCACCGGGGACATCGAGGACCTGGACCGGCCCGCCAAGGATCGTCTGCGCATCAATCAGGCCGAGGCCACCCGCCTGGGCCTGGGGGAGATCCCCACGGATCTGGAGGATCGACGCTGGTGGCGGCACTATTACCCCGTCCGCCCCGAAGACGGCGAACTCGACTACGACCTCCTGACGCATGAAGAAGAACGGGAGCAAAGGCTGGAGAACAGCCGACGAAACCGCCTGCTCTACGAACACGCGCGCTACATCGTCCCCGAAAGAGCAACGCGTCCCCGTCACGGTCCGCCCATCGTGCCCCGCTGGGCCGACGACCCGGTGTCCCTGAAGCCAGTGACACCAGCCACCTACAGCTTTAGATTGCGGCGCGGATTCCGCACTCTCATGGACCGCGGACACGGGCGGGAAGAGGTGTGGATCGTCGGCTTGTTCCACCTCACACGCTCTGACGGCTCCGCCATCTTCGTCGTCGAGCACGCCGGCGAGGCCTGGGCCACGACCCGCGCCGACGCCCGCCCCTGGCCCGCCGAGCTGAATACCATGTTCGATCGTTCACCCGACCCATGGCTCCGTCGATGCCCGACCTCTGCCCGCCGTACCAACCGACCCCGCCACACCACTGGACCCGCCAACCGGCATCCCATTCCCAGCGCGGATTGCAACCGAGAATATTATCAGGGGCGCCTCGTGGCGAGACGGGGCACCGACCACCCCCTACCGCCCCCACCCACCGGAAGACCATTCATGACCGACACCGCCGAACCAACCCCGCAAGAACGCTTCAACAACGCCATCGAAGGCCTGCGTCACCTGCCCGCAACCGGCGCCGTCACTTTCCGCGGAGTCACCAGCCCCCGTGGCCAAACGCCCGAAGTCCTGGTCACCCAGAACATTACCGCCACCAGCCGCGACTTGTCCGTGGCCTCCATCGGACTGACCAGTCCGGGAATCGCCGTCGTCGTCGCCCGCACCGGCCGTGACCTCGACCCTATCTCCGCCGTCCCCGCCGCCCAGGAGGTCGCCCTCCTGCCGGGCACCGTGCTGTACATCGGACGCTTCATCCACGCCGCCGGGCACGATGTCGAGCTCATTGAGCAGCTCACCCCCGATGGCTCGCAAGACGAGTGGACCGCCCACCTCACCGCACAGGCGGTCGCCGAACTCACCAGCACCGTCAGCACCATCATCACCAACGCGCAGGGACGCCCCTGTCCCATCGACTCCGACTACTGTCAGCGCTTCACCACTCCGCTGGTCTGACCGACCGCTCGCACGATACGCAGCCGCTCGTGCCACTCGGGGCGAGTCTCAGCCCAGCCCCAGGCGACGGCGCAGATCCTCCGGCAGAGCGTTCATGGCGTCGACGACGTCATCACCGCTCCCGTCGGCGGCGGGAGCCACGGCCGTCTCCCGGTCGGGCATGATGCCGTAGTCGCCCGCTGCGGGCGCGGTCGCCCCGCCCAGCCCGAAGGCCGAGCCGGCGGCCGGGGCGGGCGTCGCATCAGAGGCCGAGCCCCTGCCCGCCCCAGCGCGGGCCGACGCCTCCTTCGCCTGGCGGGCCGCCTTGGCAGGGTTGCCCGACCGCCCCTTCTTCCCGCCCTTGCGCCGCTTGGCCTTGGGGGCCTGACGTGCCTTGGCGCGCCTGCCCGTACCCGGCAGCGAGCCCATACCGGGCATGCCGCCGCCCATCCCGGCGCCGTCAAGACCACCACCAGAGGCCATGGCCTCCATCATCTTCTTCGCCTGCCCGAAGCGGTCGACGAGCTCGTTGACGGCCTGAACGGTGGTGCCCGAACCACGGGCGATGCGCGAGCGACGCGAGCCGTTGAGGATGGACAGGTCACGCCGCTCAGCCGGCGTCATGGAGTGCACAATGGCCTCGATGCGATCAACCTCCCGCTCGTCGAAACTCTCCAGGGCCTCGCGCATCTGACCCATCCCGGGCATCATGCCCAGCAGCTTCTTCATCGACCCCATCTTGCGAATCTGACGCAGCTGGCCCATGAAGTCGTCGAGGGTGAACTCGCCGGAGGCGAGCTTGGCGGCGGCATCCTCCGCCTCCTTCTCATCGAAGGCCTTCTGCGCCTGCTCGATGAGGGTCAGCAGGTCGCCC
>ERZ773072.1402-NODE-1402-length-12098-cov-4.208171_pt1 | contig 12098 bp, 7 predicted proteins | sample MGYA00580617_ERZ773072 | MGnify/ENA primary metagenome ERZ773072 (study PRJEB29015, sample SAMEA2737970) | human oral metagenome | biome: human oral; feature: human-associated habitat; material: dental | place: China | collected 2122 ... | reverse complement strand
CGGTCGTCCAGGCCATCAAGGACCAGGCCGACAAGCTGATCCATGTCAGCTCGAGCTACCAGACCCACCCGATCAACGAGATGACCAGCATGCTCGCCGAGCTCGCCCCGGCTGGGCTGAACCATGTGCACCCGAAGGTCTCCGGTGGATCCTCTGCGAACGAGGGCGCGATCAAGATGGCCCAGCGCGTCACCGGTCGCACCGAGGTGATCACCCTCTTCCGCGCCCATGTGGGCCAGACCATGGCCATGACGGCGCTCTCCGGCAACCAGTTCCGGAAGGAACCTTTCCCGACACTGCCGCGCTTCGGGATGCAGGTCCCGGACCCCTACTGCTACCGGTGCTTCTACCGCAAGGAACCAGAGACCTGCGGACTGCTGTGCGCAGACCGGATCGTGGACTTCATCGAGTACGCCTCCCAGGGTGAGATCGCGGCAGTGCTCATCGAACCGATCTCCGGCAACGGCGGAAACATCGTCCCGCCGGACGGGTACCTCCAGCGGGTCCGTGAGATCTGCGATGAGAAGGGCATCAAGCTCATCTTCGATGAGATCCAGACCGGCATCGGACGGACCGGGCGCATGTTCGCCGCGGAGTACTTCGACGTGGTCCCCGACGCCATCACCGTCGCCAAGAGCCTCGGCGGGTCCGGCGCCCAGGTCGCAGCGATCATCACCAACGATGACCTGCTCGGCATGGAATCCGACCACCACTCCTTCACCTACGGCTCGAACCTCATCGCCGCCGCTGCGGCGAATGCCACCTTGAAGATCATCCGCGAGCCTGCCTTCCTGCAGAACGTGACCACCGTCGGCGACTACATCATGCAGCGGATGCGCGCCCTTCAGACCCAGGCGCCCATCATCGGCGATGTCCGCGGCGTCGGGCTGATGATCGGCCTCGAACTCATCAATGCCGATGGGTCCGAGAACGTCGCGGCGACCAACCACATGGCCAAGGCGGCGCGCAAGTACGGACTGCTGATGCGGACCTCACGCTACGGACGCGGCAACGTCTTGAAGATCCGCCCGGCGCTGAACATCACCCTCGATGAGGCCGAGATCATGTGCGACCGCATCGAACAGCTGATCCAGGGAGAATCACGATGAAGGACCTCCTCCTCAACGCCGCCACGGCCATCCGCGAAGCTGCCCACAGCAACCGCGCTCAGCGCGGGGCCCCGCGTGGACACGACTCACCTGGCGGCGACGCACAGTTCGACATCGACCTCATCGCCGAACAGGCGCTGTGGCGATACCTCGAAGGCGCGAGAACCCCGTTGGCCGTCTACACCGAAGACGGAGCACTGCGCACCATCGGCGAGGCCGAGCCCGAAGCGTTCCTCATCGTCGATCCGATCGATGGAACCCGGAGCGCCGCCGCCGGCCTGGAGAGTTCCATGATCTCTCTGGCCGTGACCCGCACGAACGAGAACCCTCGCCTGCGAGACATCACCGATGCCCTGCTGATGGAACTGAGCACCGGCCGGTGGATGTACGCACACGGGGACAGCTTCGAATCCCACGGCTACTCCTACACGATCCCGGCACCGACGATGGTGACCGAGCTGGACCGAATGTTCTGGTCGATCGAGTTCAACGGTCACCCGATGCATCTGATGAACGATGCCTACAGCCACCTCGTGGACACGTCCTCGAACACCGGCGGGATCTTCATCTTCAACTCCTCGACCTACTCCATCAGCCGGATCATCACCGGCCAGCTCGACGCGTACGTCGATATCGGCAACCGCATCCTGCGGGACCGCCCGGAGACTCGAACCGACTTCGAGCACGCCGGTCGAGGCAACATCCTGCACCTGTTTCCCTACGACATCGCCGCTGCCGTACCGATCGCCCAGGCCGCAGGCATCATCATCACCGATGCCTACGGCAACAGCTTCGACGACATGTCGCTGACCGATATCAGCGCGGAAAACCAGCGGTCATGCATCGCAGCCTCCACACCCGAGCTGCACGAGCAACTGCTCACCGCGATCCGCTGGTAAGAAAGGACCTTCCTCATGCAAGCCCTCACTCTCGGAGACGATTCCCGCTCTCTGAACCTGGTGACCATGCAGGCCCCCGAAGCCACACGGCCCGACGATGTCATCGTCCGTATTCTGCAAAGCGGCATCTGCGGAACCGACCGCAGCGTCCTCGTCGGGAAGTTCGACGCCCGACCTGGAGTCGTCATGGGACATGAAGCCGTCGGCGTCGTCGAAAGCACCGGCGACTGGGTCACCAACGTCGAGCCCGGAGACCGCGTCGTCATCAACCCGACCCTCTTCTGCGGAGAATGCCTCGAATGCCGCAAAGGCCGGTTCAACCACTGCGCCAACAAGGTCACTAACGAGATCGGCATCGACCGCGACGGTACGTTCTGCGAGCAGATCGTCCTCCCAGCACAATTCGTCGTCCCCGTCCCTGATGAGGTCAGCACCGATCGTGCGACGCTGATCGAACCGTTCTGCTGCGCTCTGTCGAACGTCACAGCAGCCGGAGTCCAACCCGGCTACCGCGTCGTCGTCCTGGGAGGCGGGCCCGTCGGGGCGCTGTCCAGCATCGCCGCGGCCCTCTCCGGAGGCCAGGTCACCCTCATCGAGACCAACGCACGCCGCCGCGCACTGCTCCAGGACGTCTTCGACCACCCGGACATGCCGACCGTCTCCATCGTCGACGCGGACGAGTCGGGAGGGGCACAGCCACGAGCAGACGTGGTCATCGACGCGGTCGGCAACCTCTTGGAGACCGCGGTCTCCCTGCTGGCACCCAAGGGCACGGCCGTGGTCATGGGGTACAACTCCGGCGCCGAGACGCGTCTGCGCCCCATCGACATCCTCTTCGGCGAGTACCGAATCATCGGGGCCGGCGACTACAACTACCCGACGTTCCAACGCGCGTTCGACGCAGGCATCCGCATCCCACTGGAGCGTCTCATCACCCACAAATTCACGCTCGAAGACTACAACCAGGCGTTCGATGTCCTCTCCATCAAACAGGGAGGCTCCTACGACGCACTGAAAGTCGTCCTCGAAAGCCACGCGTAAGGAACCCTCATGACGACGATCGTGGGCGAATACCCCTACTACCGAGCACGAATCACCGACTGGGCGACCGACCTCGCGCGCCTGCGCCGCGAGGGCATCGAAACCATCAGCTTCTACATCCCGTGGCGTCTCCACGAACGCACCGCAGGCGACATCGACTTCACCGGCGAGGACATCCCCAACGCCGACCTCGACGCGTTCTTCGACCTGCTCCGAGGCCAGGGGCTGACGGCCGTCGTCAAACCGGGGCCCTTCATCCACGCGGAAGTCAGATACGGCGGCCTCCCGGATCGAATCGTCCACCGCTCCGATCCGGTTACGGACGACCGGTTTTCCAGCTTCGGGATCGGCTTCGGCGATGATCCGCCGCTGTCACCGGCCGACTCTGACTTCCTCTCGGAAGCGGTCACCTGGCTGGAAACGGTTCGCGACCGCCTCATCGTGCCGAACCTCGACATCATCACAGCAGTGCAGATCGGTAACGAGGGCGTCTTCAGCGATGCAGCCAAGCCCACGGACCATCCCCGCCGCTCTCCGGTCTCACCGATCGGCCACGCACTATCGACCTTCAGCAACGTCTTCGCCGACGTACCGGTGAAGCGGTACATCAACCTCCCCTTACCGGAACCGGGCATCGCCGATCACCTCGCATACGACTGGTGGACCACCCAAGTCCTCCCATTGGCCGACCTGGCAGACGCCAAGGGCTATACCGCCTGGGCCGGACCAACCAGCAGCTCGGACGCCGCCCTGTCGCGCACGCTGATGGCCAGCCCCCACTTCGACATGGGATGCGTCGAAGAGAACTGGGGACACGTCTGGGACGGCCCCCACTACCGCTCCGCAGACGTGCTGCTGCACCACAGCGCGCTCTCTCTGGCGCTGGGATCGTCGACCCTGTCGATCTACACCGCATGCACCACCAACGCTATGCACGACAGCCTGCAGCCGACCACGACCGATCTGCTGGCCGAAGGCATGGAACCAGAAGCCTTCACCGGCACCTATTGCCCGGCCGCGCCGCTCGCTGCAGGGGGAAAGGACGGGGAATCGCTCGACGGCCTGCGCAGATTGGTCGGGCTGCGCGATGCGATCAACGAGACCGGCACGGGATGGTCAGTTGACTACGACCTGGACCTGATCGTCGATCCGACAGCCGCGTTCATCACCTGGCGAGCCGCGGAGATCGCGAAAGACCTGCTGGTCCACCACAAACTGCATGCACGGATCATCTTCAGCACCACTCCACCGGGTGGGGTCGATCGGCCGGCTGTGCGCATAGAGGCATCGGGGGACCGGCGAGTCTCAGACGAGCTGCGCGTGTCTGGGCGACGTCGCGGCAGAGATGCTGACTGGATCGCTATGGAGGCCGAACACCTGAATGCGGAGTCCATCTGTCGCACACTGCAACTGGCGTGGACAGTACCTGCGCTGGAATCAGATTCCGCGTATCGAGTTCGATGGATAGCACGTGATGGCTCGAGCGCCCGCTTGGACTTCATCTTCAATCGTGCCAGCGAGAAGGTACGTGTTCGCTATGGCATCGAGTCCTCGCTTGAAGGTTTCGGCCACGGAACACCATTTACGATCGGCCCCCACGGTGTGCTGGCCCTGTGGTCCTTGAACGGTGTGAGCTGGGAGGAATTCTCTGACCTCCGGTGACCCGTGAACAGCGCATTGCTTTCCGCACGGTGGCGTCGAGCAGCTCTACAGCTACGTTCGACGTGAGACATCGCTGGCCGTAGTTTAGATTCTCGATCCGCCGCGAGCCCCGCCCAATTGCTTGGGCGGGGCTCCTTCAAGTTCGAGCTGCATATAGGCGCAGCGGGCGGGGTGACGTGCACCTGCCTGCATGAACAAGAGTCCCAGCCCCAGCCTGCCCCCAGTGTCCATGCCCACCGTCACGCTGAACGTCAACGATGACGGGACGATCACCGTCACCGTCGACGAGACGCCCCTGCCGCCCCCACCCGAGCCCGGAGTATGGCGACGCGGCGCGTTCCCGCAGATCATCGACCTCGCCTCGAACGACCGGGCGTTCCCGGTACGGGTCGAAGTCCATGAGAACGACGGGACCGCCTTCACCGACATCGTCCCGGCCATCATCCGCCGCACTCCCGCCCCGGACCCCCTCGACCCCGATGCAGAGGCCGACCTCGCCGCGGAGCCCACCCACGAGGACGACGGGAAGAAGGACGTGGCACCGGCCCACGTCGGGCAGTCCGAGACCGTGGAGGTCACGGCGACGCGGATGGGATTCGCACCCGGTGAGACCCTCGCCGTGGCCGTGGTCACCGGCCAGGTCGAGGCCACCGAGACCGGGGACGCCCGGGTCCAGCTCGACCGCGACCTCATCGAGGGCCTGGGCATCAGCGAGGTCATCTTGCTCGGGCGCACCTCGAAGGCTCTGGTCGTGCGGGAGATCTCGTGAGCTCCCCGGCCGGACGCCAGACCGGCTCCATGGGTGATGAGCTGACGACCTTCGCGATCATCGGGCTCATCGGCCTGTTCGCCGTGGCCCTGATCCTGCGCCTGGCAGGCTCCCTGACCGCACTGCTGACCGGCAGCCCTGCACCGGAAGCAGGACCGGCCGCCGGGGCGCTGGTCCTCATCCACCCCACCGATCCCGGTGTCGCCTTGCAGGCCGAGGGCCTCAACGCGATCGTGTACTGGCTGATCGCCGCCCTGCTGCTCTCCACGGTGGCCGCGGCCATCACCTGGGTGTGGTCACTGATCCGCCGCCGCACCCAGCAGGTCGAGAAGGACCCGCGGCGTCTGGCCGGGGTCGCCACCCGCCAGGATCTGGCCCAGGCGACCTCCACGAAGGCTCTGCTGGGCCGGGCCGGGAACCTGCGCCCCTCCTTGGGCAACCCGGCCCCGAAGGATGTGGGCTACCTGCTGGGCACCTCGCACGGCAAGCAGGTCTGGGCCTCGGTCGAAGACTCCCTCCTGCTCATCGGCCCACCCCGGTCGGGCAAGGGCCTGCACCTGGTGATCCCGGCGATTCTCGATGCCCCGGGCGCGGTGGTGACCACCAGCACCCGCCCGGACAACCTCACCGCGACCCTGCGGGCGCGCAAGCGCATCGGCCCGGTCGCGGTCTTCGACCCCCAGCACCTCGCGGAGGGCCTGCCGGCCGGGCTGCGGTGGTCGCCGATTCGAGGCTGTGCGGACCCGCTGACGGCGATGATCCGCGCCAACGGGCTGGCCGCGGCGACCGGGCTGAGCTCGGGCGGTGTGGAAGGCGGAGGGTTCTGGGAGGGCAAGACCCGCTCGGCCCTGCAGGCCCTGCTGCACGCCGCGGCCATCGACGCCCGCCCACCGGAGGAACTGTTCCGCTGGACCCTGGATCCCAGTGCCGCCAGCGACGCGGTGGCGATCCTGACCAACTCCTCGCAGGCTGCTGGCGGGTGGGCGGATTCCTTGCAGTCGATGATCGATGCCGACCCGCGCACCCGCGACTCCATCTGGCAGGGCGTGAGCCTGTCCCTGAGTGCCCTGGCCGATCCGCGGGTCCTCGATGCCGTCTCACCCCGGGATGGGGAGGACTTCGACCCGGAGGCGTTCCTCCGCGAGTCCGGCACCCTCTACCTGCTGGCCACCGGCACCGGGGCCGGGGCCAGTGCCGCGCTGGTGGCAGCACTGGTCGAAGACCTCATCGAGACCGCCCGGCGGATGGCAGCACGGGCTCCCGGAGCCCGGCTGGACCCGCCGATGCTACTGGCCCTGGACGAGATCGCGAACTTGGCGCCGTTGCCCTCGCTGCCCACGCTCATGGCTGAGGGCGGAGGCACCGGGATCACCACGATGCCGGTCCTGCAGTCCCTGGCCCAGGCCCGGGACAAGTGGAACGAGCACCAAGCCAACGCCATCTGGGATGCCGCGATCGTCAAACTCCTCCTGGGCGGGGCGTCGAACAGCAAGGACCTCCAAGACCTCTCCGCGCTCATCGGCGAGAGGGATGAGTTCACCGACAGTGTCACCCTCGGCGATCACGGATCCCGGTCCTCCCAGCGCTCTATCCGCCGAGTCCCGGTGCTGCCACCCGAGCCCGCCTGTTGCCCTTCGGGACCGCGGTGACGCTGCTGCGCTCGGCCCCGCCGATCATCACCGACCTGCGCCGCTGGCCCGACCGCGCCGACGGAGCGCAGCTGAAGACGGATCGGGCCGAGATCGAGGCCCTGCTCGAAACCACCCCTGACACCTGAGATGCACCCGCCCCCGGTGTGCTTGTGCCTGAACGGGCGCGAGGTACCGGCGGGCGTGCTGGAAGGAGACCGCTATGGCACGGCGTAGCCGCCAGCCGGCCCCGGGACAGCTGGAGTTCGACCTGTGGGGCGCCTCCGAGACCGAGGCTACGGAACAAATCGAGAACGACCGCACCAGCCCGGAGGCCAGCGCACCGGCTGAGACGCACGAGCAGGAAGCCGAGGCCACCGATGAACCACTACGGAACGAAAGCCCTGGAGCACTGGCGTCACCACGCCCCGCATCGACTGGAGGAGATCGAGGATCAGGAGACGTTCTTCACCGACCTGGGCGAGCAGATCGCGACCCAGATCGTGGAGCTGACGGCTCAGATGGAGGCCAGTCGCTTCGCTCCTCTGGCGATGGAGGGCTCTTCGCGAGAGAATGGGAGGTACCTACAGGAGGTCTCGCGTCGGATGACGGCACGACGGATCGCGGAGGAGGTCGTGATGGACGAGCTGGTGTGGATGCAGGATCCGAGCCTGTCGATCGACGACGCCCGCGAGGAGTGGGAGCAGATCCGTCCGGCGGATTCGAATCTGGTCAGCTGGGCCGAGAGGATTCAGGACTCCCCGGACCTGGCCCCGCCGACGGTGGAGCTGGAAGAGAAGGCCAAGGACTGGGCCCTGCCGTTGTGGTTCCTGGAGGGTCTGATCGCAGCGGAGATCCCGGGCCAGTACGCCCAGGAGCACGAGAAGGTGCTGACGGAGGCCGCGAGCGTGCGGTTCCTGCGCGAAGTCCACTAACTCCCACCGCACCCCGGTTCGATCCGCGCACCCATCCCGGTGTGCCCTCCGGTGCCCGGGCACGCTTCCGCGCCAACCTCGACGCCCTGGCACTGGCCCGGGCCTTGGATGAGCAGCAGCGGCCGGCCACGGAACCGGAGCAGGCCGTGCTGGCCGGCTGGTCCAGCTGGGGTGCCCTGCCGGAGGCCTTCGATCCCCGCAACGACCAGTGGGCCGAGCAACGCGAGGAACTGCGCGACCTGCTCTCAGAGCAGGAGTGGGATGATGCGGCCCGCACGACCCTCAACGCCCACTACACGCCCCCGCAGGTCGCCGCCGAGCTCTGGCAGGCCATGTCCTCGCTGGGCTTCACCGGCGGTGACGTCCTCGAACCCGGCTCCGGATCCGGCACATTCATCGGCCTGGCCCCACCGGATGCACGGATGACCGGGGTGGAGCTGGACCCGGTCACCGCGAGTATCAGCCGCCACCTCTACCCGCACGCGGACATCCGGGCGGAGTCTTTCGCCGAGACCCGCCTGGCGCACGGGGCATTCGATGCGGTCATCGGCAACGTTCCGTTCGGCAAGATCGTTCTCCACGATCCGGTCGATAACCCCACCCGGCAGTCGATCCACAACCACTTCATCCTCAAGTCCCTGCGCGCGACCCGCCCCGGCGGGCTCGTGACCGTGCTCTCCTCGCACTACACCCTCGACGCCCAGAACCCAGGCGCTCGGCGGGAAATGAACGAACTGGCCGATCTCGTCGGTGCCGTGCGCCTGCCCACCGGCACCCACCGGCGCACCGCCGGAACAGAGGCGATCACCGACGTGCTGATCTTCCGCCGCCGCGCCGAGGACCAGCCGGGCACCGACGACCTCTGGGAGACCGTCACCCCCGTCACCCTCGACGGGCAAGAGATCAAGATCAACCGATACTTCGACGAACACCCCGACCACGTGCTGGGCACCCTGGGTACCAGTCATGGCATGTACGGGGCCGAGACGCTGCGCGTCGACGGCGACCTCGAGCGCGTGACCGAGGATCTGCACACGGCCATGGAACAGATCACGTTCACCGCCCGCCGGGCAGGTCAGACGATGACCGCGCGCACCACCCCGGTCGGGGAGGCACCGGCAGTGGCCGGTACCGGCAGTGCACCGCAGCGGTGGGATGGGACCATCGTGGCCACCGACGAGGGTGGATTCGCCACCGTCAACGGTGCCGGGCTCGAACCGCTGAAGGTGCCCCAGAACGCCACCCGGGAAATGCACGCCCTGCTCGGGCTGCGCGAGACGGCCACGCATCTGCTCGAACTCGAAGCCGCGACCGCCGATGACACCGAGGAGATCACCTCGACCCGGGAGAGCCTGCACCGGGACTACCGGAAATACCTCGGCAGCTATGGGCCCTTGAACCGCTTCTCCTGGAGGAGGACCGGGCGCACGAATGACGCCGGGGACGAGACCTACGCCCGGGTCATGCCGACCCCGTTGCGGCTGCTGCGCGCAGACCCGTTCGGGGCGCTGGTGACCGCGCTGGAAGAGTTCGATGACTCCACCCAGACCGCGAGCCCGGCAACGATCCTCACCCGCCGGGTCGTCGCCCCGCGCGCCGAGGTCCAAGGAGCGGACACCCCGGCCGACGCGGTCGCTGTGAGTCTGGATCGCACCGGGGGCATCGACCTGCCGCTGATCGCGGACATGCTCGGCATGGCCGAGACCGAGACCCGGCAGGCGCTGACCGGGCTGGTCTACACCGACCCGGGCACCAACACCCTCATCCACGCGCCGGAATACCTCAGCGGCGATGTGCGCACGAAGCTCGCCCAGGCCAAGGACCGTGCCGCCGAGGACCCGGACTTCCAGACCAACGTCGACGCCCTGACCGAAGTGCAACCGGAGGATCTCGGGGTCGAGGACATCACCGCCCGTCTCGGGGCGGTATGGATCAGTCCCGCCATTCACCAGCAGTTCCTGGCCGAGATCCTGCGCACCGAACAGGTCCGAGTGGAGAATCCCTTGCCGGGGATGTGGGAAGTCCGCGGCGGCCGGGCTGGGCTGCAGGCGACCAGCGAATGGGGCACCGCCCGTCGTCCGGCCCCGGTGATCGCCCAGTCGCTGATGGAGCAGAAGACCATCATCGTCAAAGACGAGATCGACGGCCCGGACGGCAAACCCCAGATGGTCATCAACGCCACCGAGACCACTGCGGCACAGGAGAAGGCCGAGTCGATGCAGGCCCGGTTCGCCGAATGGGTGTGGGAAGACCCCGAGCGGGCCAAGGGCTTGGTCGATGAGTACAACACTCGGTTCAACAACATCGTGCTGCGCGACTACTCCGCCGCCGGAGACTACTTGACCTTGCCGGGGATGGCCGAGACGTTCACCCCGCGCCCGCATCAGCGGGCGGCGGTCGCGCGGATGATCGCCGAGCCTTCCACCGGCTTGTTCCACGAGGTGGGGGCCGGGAAGACGGCCGAGGCGATCATGGGCGCGATGGAGATGCGCCGGATGGGATTGATCAGCAAGCCATTGATCGTCATCCCGAATCACATGCTCGCCCAGTTCAGCTCCGAGTGGCTGCAGATCTACCCGCAGGCACGGATCCTGGCCGCCTCGAGCAAGGACGTCACCGCTGATAAGCGCCGGTCCTTCGTCGCCCGCGCCGCGGCGAACGACTGGGACGGCATCCTGTTGACCCAGTCGGCGTTTTCGAAGATTCCCCTGCGCCAGAGCACCCAGCAGGACTACATCCGCGGACAGGTATTCGAGCTCAAGCGCGTGCTGGAGAACGCGGATCACGACGATGTGATGAGCGTCAAACGCATCCAGCGCAAACTCGTCAATCTCGAGAACAAGCTCAAGGAGCGATTGGATACCAGCCGCGACGTCGGGGTGTGCTTCGAAGACACCGGCATCGACTACCTCGTCATCGACGAACTGCACATGTACAAGAACCTGACCACGGAGTCCAACATCGCCGACGCCGCGATCGACGGGTCCGTGCGCGCCAGTGACCTGGACATGAAACTGACCTACCTGCGCGAACAGGGCCGCGAACGTGTCGTGACGGGGATGACGGCCACCCCGATCTCGAACAGCATCAGCGAGGCCTTCGTCATGCAGAAGTACCTGCGCCCGGACCTGCTCAAGGCCGCCGGGGTACAGGCCTTCGATGCGTGGGCTGCGACCTTCGGTGAGACCAGCACGGACATGGAGATGTCACCGACCGGCAGTTTCCGACTGAAAACCCGGTTCTCCCGGTTCACGAACGTCCCGGAGATGCTGCGGATGTGGTCGACGTTCGCCGATGTGAAAACCGCTGAGGATCTGCAGTTGCCGGTGCCCGAGATCGCCGAGCGGGACGACGGCTCCCGCGCCCCGTCCACGCAGGTCGTCCCACCCACCGCCGCGCTCGAAGACTTCGTCGCCGACCTCGGCGATCGTGCCGAGAAAGTGGCCGCCCGACTCGTGAGCCCGCGCGAGGACAACATGCTCACGATCTCGACCGATGGCAGGAAGGCAGCACTGGATATCCGCTTGGTCCTCGACGATCAGCCCACCGGGCCGACGAAGGTCGATGTGGCCGCCGATATGATCGCCCGCGTCTGGGAGCAGACCCGCGACAACGAATACCTCGACCCCGCCACCGGGCAGCCGGCCGCGGCGCGGGGGGCGCTGCAGCTGGTCTTCGCCGATATCGGCACCCCGAACCCCGATCAGTGGAACGCCTACAACGAGTTGGCTGACCAATTGGTCTCGCGCGGGATGCCGGGCGAATCGATCCGGTTCATCCACGACGCGAAAACCGATGTGGATAAAGCCCGGCTGTTCGCGGCCGCCCGTGCCGGGCACGTCGCAGTGCTCATCGGCTCGACACAGAAGATGGGCGTGGGCACCAACATCCAGAATCGCGCAGTGGCGTTGTATCACATGGACTGCCCCTGGCGGCCCTCCGATATCGCCCAGCGCGAGGGCCGCATCCTGCGCCAGGGCAACCAGAACAAGGAAGTCGGGGTGGTGCGGCTGGTCACCGAGAAGTCCTTCGATGCGGACATGTGGCAGGCCGTG
>ERZ773072.1400-NODE-1400-length-12100-cov-8.924948_pt1 | contig 12100 bp, 10 predicted proteins | sample MGYA00580617_ERZ773072 | MGnify/ENA primary metagenome ERZ773072 (study PRJEB29015, sample SAMEA2737970) | human oral metagenome | biome: human oral; feature: human-associated habitat; material: dental | place: China | collected 2122 ... | reverse complement strand
CTCTTCTTCCCGCGCACGCTCAGCGGCAAGGCCGCAGCGCGTGAATACCTCGCCCGGATTCATGAACGAGTCATGGATCGAGATTCCCCGATCACCTTGAAGGCCTTCCGCACTCAGATTGCCGCCGTCAAGGCCTGGGGGCGTCAGCAACCACAAGACCTGTCTAGGATCGCGGCCCCCACACTGATCGCCAACGGGGATCACGATCGTATGGTTCCGACCCCGCTGTCCGAGGACATGCACCGGCGGATCCCCGGCAGCACCCTGGTCATCTACCCCGGGTCAGGACACGGCGGGGTCTTCCAGTACTACAGGGAGTTCATCCCCACGCTGCTGGACCACCTCGACTCTTGAGGTAAGGGGCTCCGATTCGGCAGTGAGGCCCAGTGGCCCGTCTACGATGGCCGCCGGGCCGGACTCCCGTTGCCGGCCCCGTACAGCAAGGAGAGCACGTGACGACGACGCAGCCCTACCTCTCACGGCAGGTCACCTTCACCGCCCAGGGGCAGAGGATCGGAGGACTGGCCTACGTCCCGCGCTCGGCGTCGTCGGCCCCCGCCCCGCTGGTCGTCTGCTGTCACGGCATGGAGGGCTCCCACACCCGCGTGGCCCCCATGGCACGCCGCTTCGCCGCTGCCGGAGCCGTGGCCGTCTGCTTCGACTTCCGCGGGGGCGGTGGGAGCGCCAGTCAGGGCGAGACCACCGCGATGTCGGCCCTCACCGAGCTGGCCGACCTCGAGGCCGTCCTCGCCGCCGCCTGCGCATGGCCTGAGGTGGACGCCTCCCGGGTCGCCCTGTTCGGGCTGAGCCTGGGGGGAGCGGTGGCGGCGCTCGCGGCCGCCCGCCACCCCCAGCGGATCACCGCGCTGGCCCTGTGGTACCCGGCGCTGAGACTGGGGGAGAACCTGCGCGCCGCCTTCCGCACCCTGGCGGCCGTGCCCGAGGAGTTCGACTGGGCGGGCACCCGCCTGGGGCGCGCCTACGCCGTCGACGGCTGGAACCTGGAGGTCGGGGCCGAGCTGGCCTCCTATCGCCGTCCGGTCCTCATCGTCCACGGGGACCAGGACCGCTCCGTGCCCATCGAGGTCTCCCGGGCTGCTGTGCGCTCCCTGCCCGACGCCGAGCTCGTCACCATCCCCGGAGCGGCCCACGGTTTCGGTGATGCCAACTGGGAGGAGGCCATGCGCCGCACCATCGACTTCCTGGCCTGGAACGGTGTCCTGGAGGAGGACTGAGCCGCGCGGCTGGGCGTGGGGCTCGGAGACGTATTCCGTTTTCTGACGGCACTGGTGCCCGAATCGCCTGCACCGCAGAATTGACTGCATGAGCGCACACGAGACTGCGGACCTGACCAGCGTCAGCAAGACGATGCTGCTGACCCTCCACGCCAGGGCGGAGCACACGCTCTCCGATCGCCCGCGCTTCACGGACCCCGCCGCCGTCGAGCTCGTCTCCCGGCTCGACTACGACTTCACCATGGCGGGTCAGGACCGGCTCATGGCCGACGGCGTCGTGCTGCGCACGCTCACGCTCGACCCGCTCGTGGCCGGGTACCTGGCCACTCACCCCGGCTGCACGGTGGTCAACATCGCCTGCGGGCTCGACACCCGCTTCCAGCGCCTCGACGACGGGCACGTCACCTGGTACGACCTCGACCTCCCCGACGTCATCGAGCTGCGACGCCGGTTGCTCGAGGACGGTGAGCGTCACCGCACGATCGCCGCGTCCGCCCTCGACCCCGACTGGCCCGACCAGCTGGGGGAGGGTGAGGCGAGCGGCGACGTGCTCGTCATCATCGAGGGGCTGAGCATGTACCTCGAGCAGGACGAGGTGCGCTCTCTTATGGACATCATCGCCGCACGGCTGCCCGGTGCGACGGTTCTCATCGAGGTCATGCCCCGCCTGTTCCAGAAGTACGGCCGGGAGCGCTCGGTCGAGGACGCGGGGGCGCGCTACACCTATGGCTGCTCCAGCGCCGCCGAGTTCCACCGGACGGCCGCACCCGGATTCACGCTCCTCCACGACGTCCCCTTCACCAGCACCATTGCGCGCTACCACCCCGTGCTCGCGCCCCTGGTGCGGCTGCCGCTGGTGGGCAGACTCTCCGAGCGCATCGTGGTGCTGCGAGCACCGGCCTGAGCGGGATCTCTTAACGGCGACGTTTCTCGCGTACGGGAGCAGGAATCTCGTCCCCGACGGCGTCGGATTTCCCCGCCTGGAGCGGCATACACCCGGCTGGTACTGATGGGGCGAGGCAGCACTACTATTCTCCCTGGACGTGCTCGCAGCGTTGCGGGTACGGGCGATGAGGAGGAACCATGAGTGAGCCGATGACGGCGTCGGCCGAGGGTGCTGAGAGCGCCCAGGAACAGGAGCGCGGGTACTGGCTCTACACCCCGGGCGAGGGCGCGGCGAGATGGGAGGAGTTCCGAACGGCCGGGATCATGGCGCTCAACTGGGATCGGATCGGCGACCCCACGAGCTACCCGAACGAGGAGGCTGTGATCGAGGCGCTGGAGGCCGGCTACGGGGACTGGGGAGGCAGGCCGACAGGCGCGGCGGGAATGATCCGGGACTTCACCTACACGATGCGTCCCGGCGACGTCGTCTACGCCCGGCGCGGTCCGACCGAGATCATAGGACGCGGCGTCGTCCGCTCAGAGTTCCGTTACGACGACGCCCGGCCCACCTACCGCTGCGTGCGCGACATTGAGTGGACACATGTCGGCTCCTGGCCGCTCGACCGGCGTGTGGGTGCAGTGACCCTGCAACGGGTCACGGAGAACACGAGCTATAACCCGGCTCAGCTCGAGTCACTGTTCCGGGACCGGAACGCCCCTCCCTCGTCCACGATCTCCGCCCTTGCCACGAGCCCCCAGAACGCTCATGAGCCCAGCGACATCGCCGACATCTATACGCGGGAGAACTTTCTGGCGGAGGTGTTCGTCGGTCCCGAGGACCTGGAGCAGATGCTCGGGCTGCTGCGACGCAAGAAGAACCTCATCCTCCAGGGTGCACCGGGCACGGGGAAGACCTTCGCCGCCAAGCGCCTGGCGTACGCGCTCATGGGCGAGACGGATGACTCGCGGGTGGAGGTGGTGCAGTTCCACCAGTCGACCGCCTACGAGGATGTCGTCGTCGGGCTGCGCCCCACGGCCGAGGGCGGGTTCGCGGCCGCCGAGGGCGTCTTCGCCAGGTTCTGCCGGCGCGCTGCCGCCGACCCGGGGCGGGACTACGTGTTCATCATCGACGAGATCAACCGCGCCAACATCTCCAAGGCCTTCGGCGAGCTGCTCATGCTCATCGAGGCCGAGCACCGCGGGGAGGCGCTGCGCCTGCCCGTGTCCGGGGAGCTGCTGTCCGTCCCGAAGCGGCTCCACATCATCGGCATGATGAACACCGCCGACCGGGGCCTGGCCCTCATCGACTACGCGCTGCGGCGCCGCTTCGCCTTCTTCGAGATGAGGCCGGCTCTCGACCACCCGGGGTTCCTCAGGCACGTCGAGGCCGTGGGCAGCTCGAGGCTGGAGGCGCTGGTCGATGTCGTACGCCGCCTCAACCAACGGATCGCCGAGGACGAGGCCCTCGGCCCCGGATTCCAGATCGGCCACTCCTACCTGTGCCTGCCTGCGGGAAACCCTGAGAACCCTGGGGGTATGGATGCGGATGTGACCTCGATGGTGCGCTACGAGCTGGAGCCACTGGTGCGCGAGTACTGGTTCGACAATCCCGCTGCGATGGACGAGAGCATTCACGAGCTGGAGAGCATCCTGCCATGACGGCCGCCCTGCCCGGACGGGCACAAGACGGGACTTCCGGCCGACCGCACGATCGTGGTCCCAGCACTGTGCTGCTCAAGAACGTCTACTACATGCTCGCCTACGCCTTCAAGGCGCTGGAGACCGGCGAGCACCGGCGCCTGGCGGCCGAGGACTTCGAGCACGTCCACGACATGCTCGCCGCGATCCTGGCCGGTGGGCTGGACAACCAGCGTCGACGCGGTTTCGAGCGGGACTATCAGCCCTTCGCCGAGGACCTGATAGTTGTGCGGGGACGCATCGACCCGGCCGCCACGATGCGGCTCAGGGCCCGCCGCAGGAGCCTGGTGCGCTGCGGCTACGACGAGCGCACCGAGAACACCCTCATGAACCGGCTCCTCAAGACCGCCGCCCTGCGCCTGATCCTGCACGGAGACATCGCCCCGGCCCGCAGGACGCGCCTGAAGTCCACGCTGCTCGTCATGGGCGGCGTCGAGGTGATGAGCGCCGGGGACCTCAGGCAGCTGCACTGGGAGAGACTGCGATTCCACCGCGGTAACCGCTCCTACCGACTGCTCATGGGGGTGTGCCGGCTCGTCCTGGACGAGCGGCTGCTCAGCGGCGCCGACGGCGCAGTCAGCCTCGCCGACTTCCTCGACACCCAGGAGCTGAGCGCCCTGTACGAGCGCTTCGTCCTGGCCTACTTCCGCCGCCACCACCCCCACCTGCGTGCCGGTGCGCCCTGGGTGAGCGGCGGCATCGAGGACGCCCCGGTCTTCCTACCGGGGCTGCACACCGACATCGTCCTGACCGGACCGGAGCGGACCCTCATCATCGATACCAAGTGCTACGGGCGCATCCTCGGCTCCCGCTACGACAGGCGGATCCTGTCCCCGGCCAACCGCAACCAGATCTACAGCTACGTCATGCACGAGGCCAGCGACCCCCGGCAGGGCGGGCGCGAGGTCGCTGGCATGCTGCTCTACGCCCAGACCGCCGTCGACCCGCCGATTCGCGAGACCTGGACCGAGACCGGGCACCGCTTCCACGTGCGCACCCTCGACCTGGACCGGGACTTCACCGAGATCGCCGCTCAGCTCGACGACGTCGCCGCCCTGCTCGCACCTACCTGATCTCTTCCGAGTCGTGGCTGCGCCATTGAGACAGGGCCTCAGCGGTCTCCTTGAGCGAGAGCTCTCCAGCCGCTACGGCCATCACCAGCTGGTAGGCATCATCGTCGGGAGCCTCGATCCAGTGGCCGTTGATGTCCAGAAAGACCAGCGTGGCCAACCACCCCAGGCGCTTGTTTCCATCCACCAGGGGATGATTGCGGACCAGGGAATCGAGCAGGGCCGCAGCTTTCTCATCGATCGTGGCGTACGCGTCACGTCCCCAGAGAGTGGCCGTAGGGCGGTGCAGCGCCGAGTCGAGCAGACCGAGATCCCGGACCGGCCCGACGGCGAGGTCCTCAATGAGTATCAGGGCGTCCTCAAGCGTCAGATACTCGATCATCCGTGCCTGCTCAGCGACCAAGGCGCTCCAGGACCTCGGCATACCGGGTACGGATACGGGCGGACGCTTCTTTAACTCGCCGCTCATGTCCGCGGCGTGCGGCCACCTCGTGGATCGCTCGGATCGTCGCCTCCTGGCGGCTGACCCCGTCCTCCTTGGCAAGAAGTGTCAGAAGACGCTCGTCCTCTTCACTTAAACGCAGTGTCATCGCCATGCGCCCACAGTAGCAGGTGATACCACACTGGTATCACGTGTGGTGTGCTCGGAGGAATCGACCGGAGCCCTCAGCTCAGCTGTGGGGACATCCTGTGCGTGGACGCACGGACTTTCCGATCGCGCATTCGGCTTTCGCCGCCGGGGGAGGGCTGGCAGCATCGGATCCGTGATCGAGAACCGCGCCCAGCCCAGCCCCGCCAACCCGGACGACGTCGTCAACCCCCTCCTGCTCCAGGCCTTCGCCTGGGACCTGCCCGCCGACTCGACCCACTGGCGCGTCCTGGCGGACAACGCCTCCCTCCTGGCCGACTGCGGCGTGAGCTCGGCCTGGCTGCCGCCCGCCTACAAGGGACAGGCCGGGGTGGAGGACGTCGGCTACGGCGTCTACGACACCTACGACCTGGGCGAGTTCGACCAGAAGGGCACCGTCCCCACCAAGTACGGCACCAAGGAGGACTACCTCGCCGCCATCGAGGCCCTGCACGCCGCCGGCATCAGCGTCGTGGCCGACATCGTCCTCAACCACCGCATGGGCGGTGACGACACCGAGGTCGTGCGCGCCACCCCGGTCGACCCCCACGACCGCCTGCGCCCCATCGGCGACGCCGAGGAGATCACCGCCTGGACCCGCTACACCTTTCCGGGGCGCAACGGCGCCTACTCGGACTTCACCTGGGACTGGACCTGCTTCCACGGCACCGACTGGGACGAGGCCCGCCACCAGCAGGGCGTGTGGCTCTTCGAGGGCAAGCAGTGGAACGAGAACGTCAACGACGAGCTCGGCAACTACGACTACCTCATGGGCTCCGACGTCCACGTCACCGACCCCGCCGTCAGTGCCGAGATGGACCGCTGGGGGCGCTGGTACGTGGAGACCACCGGCGTCGACGGCCTGCGCCTGGACGCTCTCAAGCACGTCGGAGCCGACTTCTTCGCCCGCTGGCTGCCCGAGCTGCGACGTGCCACCGGGCGCGCCCTGCCGGCCGTGGGCGAGTACTGGACCCGCGACGTCGCCGAGCTGGAGGGCTACCTGGAGGCCGTTCCCTTCATGAGCCTGTTCGACGTCCCCCTCCACTTCCACCTGCACGCCGCCTCCACCTCCAACGGCGACGTCGACCTGTCCCGCCTCTTCGAGGGCACTCTCGTGGCCTCCGACCCCGCCCGCGCCGTCACCTTCGTGGAGAACCACGACACCCAGCCGGGTCAGTCGCTGGCCTCCACCATCGAGTCGTGGTTCAAGCCCTCGGCCTACGCCCTCATCCTGCTGCGCGAGGCCGGGACCCCCTGCGTCTTCTGGGGCGACCTGTTCGGCACCCCCGAGACCGGTGACCTGCCGGCCGTCACCGAGCTGCCGCTGCTCATGACCATGCGGCGCGCACTGGCCCACGGCCCCCAGCACGATTCCCTCGACGGGCCCGACCTCGTCGGCTTCGCGCGCGAGGGCGACGACGCCCACCCCGGCTCCGGGCTCGCCGTCGTCCTGTCCGACCGCAAGGCCGGCGCCAAGCGCCTCCACGTCGGGGCTCGGCACGCCGGCGAGCAGTGGATCTGCGTCCTGGGCGGGCACGAGCCGGTCATCATCGGCGATGACGGCGACGTCGAGCTGCCCGTGTCCGACGGCGGCCTAAGCGTCTACGCGCTCGAGACCGCCAAGCCGATCCTGGACAACGCCGAGCAGCACCTCCTGCGCCAGCGCTGAGTCATGGTGTCGGGGCCTGCCTTCCCGGCCGATGCTGCGGGCGCGTAGGGTGACGGTGGCAGCCACACGCATCTGAGCCGACCTTCCTGGAGGAGACATGCCCGCTTTCCACGCGCCCACCGACCAGAGGACCGATAAGGCCGTCGCCGTCTTCATCGCGCCGGGACTGGAGGAGGTCGAGGCGCTGGCGACCGTGGACATCCTCTTCCGCGCCGGAATCCCGACGACGATGATCTCAGTGACCCCCGAGCGGACCGTCACCTCCTCCCACAACATCGTCGTCACCTGCGACCTCACCCTGGCCGAGGCGAACCTGGCCGACTACGACATGCTCGTCCTGCCCGGTGGCATCCCCGGCACCCCCAACCTCAAGGCCGTCGAGCCGCTCATGGCCGCGGTCACCGAGCGCGTGCGCGCCGGCCGGCCGGTGGCCGCCATCTGCGCCGCCCCCTCGATCCTGGCCGAGCTGGGCCTGCTCGAGGGCCGCCAGGCGACGTCGAACCCGGGCTTCATCAGCGTGCTCGCCGAGCACGGTGCGCAGGTCAGCCAGGCCGCCGTCGTGACCGACGGCCCCGTCATCACCTCCCGCGGCATGGGCACCGCCATCGACTTCGGCCTGGAGATCGTGCGCCACTACCTGGGCGAGGAGGCCGTCGACGACGTCAAGGCCAAGATTGTCTACCAGGGCTGAGCACTCGTCCCGGACGCCGACCATCCCCGGCCGGCTCCCTCACCAGAGTCAGTGAGTGGGGGAGCCGACCTATGCGCTCTACTTCAGCTCCGCGGCGCACCTGCGGGCCTGAACGTGAACGAATGCGATACCGGCAGCCGTCTGAATCAGCATGATGGCCATGGGAATCAGGATCGAGATCGTCTCATGCAGGGCCGCCTGAACGGCGAAGAGGGCAGCCGAGTCGAGGAGGACCACGCCCACTCCGATGGTCGCCACCGCGCACCGGGCCTGCATCGTGTACCAGTTCTCCTCCGAGCGCAGCGCGATCTCGTAGCGCACTCCCGCCCACGAGTTCGGCGGGAGTCTGCGCTGCGCCATCCGGCGCCCCAGCACCACGAGCAGGATGCCGGTCACGCTCAGGACCAGGCTCATGAGTAGGGAGCATGCTGTCTCAACCATCGATGTTCCTCGTCATCCGTCGCAGTGGTAGAGGTTCTCGGTCCCGGTGAGTTCTCCTTGCATGGTACGCCCGCGCGGACACACCGTGAACCTCGCGTCCTCACGTCTGAGGGGCGGTCAACGAGAATCAAGGTGCGTCAGCGGGCGGCGCAGCTGGTCAGATCAGGGCTTGATACTGCGGCGCCCCTTGGGGATGAGGGCCGCGACGACGAGCAGGCCCCCCAATCCCGCCAGGCACGCGATGGCCGTCGTCGTGAAGTCGAAGCGCAGCCCCAGGCCCGCCGCGATGAGCAGCCCACCTATGAGGAGCAGGAAGGCCCCCCACAGGAGCGTGGACCCCTTGATGTCCTGGGGTGCCTGAGGTCGCTGGTCCTGACCGGCCAAAGTCCCAGCGCTCCACACCGGGCCCGGCGTCGACGACGCGGGCGCCGAGTCCGCGGACGTGACGCGGCCCTTGCCGTTCTTACCTTCCCGTCCGAAGGGATCGGTATCGAAGGCGGTGGAGAAACCGTTCTGGTTCTGGGCTGAACTCGCGGCCGGAGAGGTGGGTACATCGGTTGGCGCTGCCGCCTTGCTCTTAGCGTCGGCATCGTCGGTACGGGCGACCTGATCGGTACCGCTCGGTGCGCCTTCGGTGCTCAGGACATCAGTAGCGACACCGTCGGACGTGGGAAGCGGCATGGTGAGTGGTCGGGTGTCGCCGGAAGCCGGCAAGGGCCTCGTGGCGTCCTCGCTGGTCGCCTCGGTGCTGTTCTTACTGGCGTCGTCGGGTGACGCCGTGGACGAGGTGCTGCTCATGGGGGTCTCCTTGGATAGGGGCCGGGACATGCCCGGGAAAGATTTCTGGTGGCTGAAACGAGTGCGGAGGCGCGGGTGCGATCAACCGGCGTTCGCCGGGGTAGCCGTAGCGGACTGCTTGGTGGGAGCCTGGGAGGGTGTCGGCGTGGCCGTTCCGGAAGGGGCCGAGCTCGCACTCGGTTGTGCGGCGCCCTGTCCGGACAGGGTCTTCTGCACGCAAGTGTCGTAGGCGGAGCGTTCCTTGGAGGTGAGATCGGACAGATCCCGCCAGTTGGCCTCCTTGCTGCGATCATTGGCGTCCACGCTCTCGCGGGCGGAGCGGATGCAGGCCTTGGCGTCGTCGACCGTGATGGCCTGATGGGTCATGCCTGGGATCGGCAGGGAGTCACGGTGAACGTCTTCGTACTCATCGGACCAGTAGTTGACGATCCACACGGACTCATCGGCGTTGCCGTACCAGGAGACGCTGTTGCTTTGATCAGTGACTTTGATCCTCCCGGTGTCCACCGAGGCGTTGATGGTGATCGCCGGTCGCCCGTCCTCGCCGCTGGGGGAGGTCAGGGTGGATGTGACGTTGAGGCCGCCGCCGGAGCTCCTGTAGGCGGAGACGGTGTTGCCGTTGACGTCGTAGCTGGTCGGTCCCTCATCATCGGGCTCCATCTGCCTGCCGTCAACGCTCCAGGTCCTCGAGACCCGCGACTCGACCGTCCCCATGTCGACGTCGGTCTTGACCGTCACCCGCTGGTTGTCGTCGGTCTTGATGCGCAAGTTTCCGACGTCGAGGTGGGCGTTGATCGTGGAGAGCCTGCCGGCCTCCTCAGCGGGCATGCCGCGCAGGTCCAAGGTGAGATCACCGACGTCCTTGCTGCGGGTGACGCTGCCGCCGCTGGCCGACGACGCCAGCTCCTTCCACGTCACCGTGCTCGAGGCGAAGGTGGCCGAGTCCGTGAGGTCCTTGAAAGGCATGTGGGCCAGGCTCGACGGGACGACCGAGGCGGTAGCAAGAGCGGGGATCGCCATGATGAACAGGGCCGGCCAGCCCAGCACCGTCATCCAGCCGCCGTGCCGACGGCGCAGACCACTGATGAAGATGCCTGCGCCCAGGAGAGCGACCAGCACGCCGATGAGAATGAACTGGCCCTGGAGCAGGCCGACGCGGTGGGTCGCCGTGGCGTACCAGATGCCTGCTCCGGTCAGGAGCCCCAGCCCCAGGATCGCCAGCGACGTCGAGGCACCGGGACCGGGACGGCGCGGGCGCGGTGGGCGGGCCGGCATGGGCGCCGGCTGGTAGGGCGGGTGCTGCCGGTAGGAACGGTTCTGCCAGCTCGGACCGTTCGCCGGGCGGTTGAAGGCCGGGGCGCCAGAGCCTGCTGGGGAGAAGGCTGAGGAGTCTGAGGCCGATGGCGAGCCGGTCGCCGAGGGGAAGGCCCCGGGTGCGGCCTGGCCGGACTGATCACCAGGATGGTTGCCCGGTGACTGCTCGGCGCCGTGCTGAGTGGTCTGCCAGGGCTGGTGGCCCTGTGGGGCCGGAGCGGTGTTCCGGTCTCCGCGGCGGTTCTGGACGAAGCGGACGGCGAAGATGACGGCCAGGACGGTCAGCCCCAGCCAGAACAAGGACCACACAGGGGCGGCGATTCCCGGGAGCCCCCACAGGTCGATGTACCAGGTGGGGATGAAGCCGTTACCGAGCGTCGACATACCCACGATCGTCATACCGATGGCTCCCGCCAGGCCGGCGTTGAAGCGGCCGGAGAGCGCCTCCTCCAGGTGGATGCGCCCGTCGGACTCCTCGGGCAGGAGGGCCCAGGCCACGCCGTACAGGACCAGTCCGACACCGGCGAAGATCGAGAGCACTACCCATACGCAGCGCACCAGAACAGGATCCAGACCGAAGCGGTAGGCGACCCCGCCGGCCACACCGGCGATCCAGCGCTCGTTGGTGCGCATGAGGCCCGAGCCGCGCAGGGAGTCGAAGAAACGGCGCGTTGAGCCGCCCTGGGGCCCGGACCGGGGCCCGCCGTACTGCTGGTAGGAGGGAGCGGGCCCGGGCTGCGGGCCCGCTTGAGAGCGGTGCTGGGCGCCGCCGGCGCCGTGGGAGTCGGAAGGACCGGAGGACGTGGAGTCGGCGGGAGAGTCGCCGTCAGGCGAGGGAGTGGGCATGTCATTCATGCCATCAATTCTTCGCTCCCGCGTCCCGCGCCACGATCGGGGGACCCCCTGAATGATCCCCGATTGTCCCCCGAATACCCCGGTGGACCATCGGATCGGGGACCCTGACGTGCCACGATGGTGCCATGACAACAGCTCAGCAGTGGGGTGCGCAGCCCGGGCCGACCACCGGCGGGCCCGCGTACTCTTGGAGCCCCCCGCCGCGACCGCAGCGACGACCCCCTCTGCGTCGTCTACCCCATCAGCTGGGGCCGGCCCCGGCCGACCTGCCCGCGGAGGTCGCCCGGCTGCGCCGGCCCGCTCGCATCGCCGGCGTCTGCGCGGGTCTGAGCCTCCACCTGGGCATCCCCGTGCGCTACGTCCGCGCGGTCATGGCCGTTCTTGCCCTCGCGGGTGGCGCGGGCGCCTTCCTCTACGCCCTGCTGTGGGCGACGCTGCCCGGGGAGAGCACCCCGGCGGGGGACGAGTCCGCCTCACCGGTCTCCCGGGCCCGCCTGGCCACTCGTCCCAAGGGCGGAGAAGGCTCTGGAGGCCGAGGAAGCCATGGGGCTGACGGCGGATCCGTCTCCGGCCTGTCGCAGACGGTCATCGACGGCGGCTCTCTCCTCCTGGCGGCCCTCTTCCTGGCGGCATGGCGATTCGGCCTGCTGGACCAGGTCGGCGCGGTGGGAATCATCATCGTCATCATCGCCGGAGCGGCCCTGTCCTGGTCCCAGATGGACAACCTTGTCGGTCCGGACCGCAACCTGGGCGCTGTTCTACGGGTCGCGGGCGGGGTGTGCCTGGCCGTCGTCGGCATCCTGGTGTGGGTGGCCG
>ERZ773072.1399-NODE-1399-length-12101-cov-9.228375_pt1 | contig 12101 bp, 8 predicted proteins | sample MGYA00580617_ERZ773072 | MGnify/ENA primary metagenome ERZ773072 (study PRJEB29015, sample SAMEA2737970) | human oral metagenome | biome: human oral; feature: human-associated habitat; material: dental | place: China | collected 2122 ... | reverse complement strand
ATAAGATGCTCGAAATGGATCTTAAGGGAGAGGATATCATCGTGAAGCTCTCTATCCCGATCAAGGGGGGGAAGATGGTCTATGAGCGTACTTATAGCAAGGAGACAGAGGACGCTGCAGTCGGAACAAATCAGCCTGTCTACTGTAGAAAAAAATATAGGTTTGAGCTGGGGATGATTCCTACCAAGCGGCATCAATATCTATGCTATGTTGCTGCGAAGAATCTTGAAGCCTCTCTGGAAGCTTTCGTGTCATCTGGTGAGTTAGTAGCTCCGTCCTACTCTTCAACGCAGGAGATCGGGAAGCGAGAGATCTACTCTCAGGAGTATACCCAGCACTTGGAGATGCTCCGAGTAACCCTCAGTGGAGTCTCTGGTATCCTCATACCTATTCCTCGGGAGTCCTCTACTCGTCAAGCCTCTGTCCTATCCTATGCAGTGGACTTGGGGACTACAAATACGGTGGTCGCCTGCAAGGAAGATGATGGCACTCCCGCACTACTCTCTTGGAAGGATGCGGAAGTACTACGTATGCTTACGGACTTCCAACAAAGCAATGAAGAACGGCGGTACATCGAGAGTCGCCTAACCTTGCCTTACATTGGAGGAACTGGGCCCTCTGATATTGATCCTGGGAAGTTCCAGTTCCGTACAGCTTTACGTGTAAATCAGGATGACAAAGGGTATCATGGACCCTTCTCTAACTCAGCTCCAGATTTTACCTATCAGCGCTTTGTGTTGAGTGGAGGTGGATTGGCTTCTGAAACGAAGCTGGATATCAAATGGGGAGGTGTCAATGACTATTCCCTCCGCTCCTATATCCACTCGCTCTGTGTCCTTATCTCGGCGCATGCCGAACTCAGAGGAGCACCTATGCTCAGACTCTCATGGTCCTATCCGAGCAGTATGAATAGTCAAGACCGTAAGCGTCTCTCCAAGCTCTGGGAGGATGCCGTCGATGAATACCTCGAAGTTCCGGGAGAACGAAAAGTCGAACTTATTTCAGAAAATGAAGCCGTAGCACCCTACCTGTATTACTATCGTACTGCTGGAATACAAGGACGTACGGTCTCTATGGATATTGGTGGCGGAACTGTAGACATCCTTCTGACGGGATATACTGAAGGCGAACCAATGCATCTTAGTTCCTGTCGACTCGGAGGGAATACGTTATTGAGAGAGCCTTATAATAAGCAGACTCTGGGTTCAGGATTCAGTAACTACCTACGAGACTATGTGGATGACGTGCTTAAATCCGGTAAAGTCGGTGATCCTAAGGCAAAAGATCATTTAGAAGATTTGCTGAAATGGATGCGGGATAATGTCGAAAGAGGTAAGACGGTAGAAGCTGTAGAGAAGTTCTTTGCTCTTGCTCAATTTGTATCAAAGCAGGATTACCGCAAAGCACTGAATCTTGACCTTGCAGAGATCTTAACGGATGAGAATATCCCTCAATCCAATCTACGTAGCATAGTTCTCCTATACTTCGTCTCTCTGACTTACTATACGGCCTTACTCGTGAAGGATGCCGGGCTTCCCCTTCCCGATAGCTTCGTGTTTAGTGGCAATGGCTCACGTATGCTACGGGTCATCGGTGATGATGGGTTGCTCTCTAAAATAACCACCGAGATCTTCAAGGTGGTTATTGGGGGAGATGCAGCACACCTGAGCCAGAGCATAGGTATGATGTATAGTGAAGAGCCCAAGTTAGCGACGACCTATGGGATGCTGTATAGAGAAGGCTCAAAGGGGGAATCGCCAGAGTCTCTCCTTTCTATCCATCAAGGGAAACTCCTCCGTGGAGACGATGTTCCTGCGGTCTGGGATGCAGATGAGCGTAGTACCCATCAGGAGGATTATCTCGCCAAGACGCTTGAAGATGTCGCCAGTCTGGCCAACCTATTCAAGCATGTCACGACGAAACTAAGGCTTGTCAAGGAGTATGGATACACGGATATCAGCATCAAGTTTATTCTCCAGGAGCTGGAAGATGTAAAAGAGAATGGAACTCTCATTCGAGGGCGACTCTTCTTCCAGCTGGAGAAAGAAGAAGAAATCGCAGAAGGCTTGCTACCCATGTTCGTCTCATTACGCATTCCTCAGATAAGCCTTTCTATGTATAAGAATCTGAAATCGGCTAAAGTCGGAGCTTAGCAAATAACCGAAGATATATGAACCAATCTGAACAAATTCGCGAGCAGCTCAATACTCTAAGCGAACTTGAACACCTGCTCCCCACACTTCTATTGGAAGTGGATAAGCAGTTGGTCCTGGAAGTGCAAGAGCGACTAAAAGCTCTAACAGATACGACTGAGAGAATCCTCCAGATGTTAGAAATAGGATCCGACCTCTTGCAAAAAGCACGATCTTCCCTTGAAGGAGATCCTTCGAGTCAAGGAAATAGGCTGGATGGTGAAGATCATCAGGATAAATTCGTCTCCAGTAGCCCCCAAGATGAACCACATAGGGATACCTCCGTAGCAGGGATATCTTCTCAGGCTTCAACGGAGGTCTTTTACATCGGGTATCGAGATCATGAGTCTACTGAAGGATGCTATGTGAGTAAGCCCGATGATGATACTCGATTCCAGATCACTGTTTCTCAAAGTAATCCTCTTGTTGGTATTCTTCAGTTCTACGCTGAGTTAGATGGCTACGAGAAGGAGAGTGTTATAGAAAGTAACTCTAAGTTGATTAAGAGAGATAGGGGACCTTTCGATAGCTCACAAGGCGCTTACGAAGATGGAGCGGTTTCCTTAGATCGAGAACTTAAGCTCTGGAAGCTCATCACTCCTATCAAAATCAAATAATGGGGGGGGGGGGCATCTCTGCACTCATATCAGCATCGTATCCTCCATACTTAACTTACACTTGATATATGGCGAAACCGAGTCGAGACACTCGGATGCGAATCTCACAACGTAAGGTGAGCCGTAGCAGACGAAAGGGGAATATCCTGCAGTGGTTACTCCTTGGCATAGCTTTACTTGTGGCTCTATGGATTCTGCTCTCTAGTGGACGTAAGTCGGAGAGGCACATGTCCTCTTGGATTTCCACCCCTGAGATATTACTAAGCACTAGATTATCATAACTCTTTATATCCATCTTTATGGCTTGGTTAGTACCCGAGAATAAGCTGGATGCACAGCAACGCCTCTTCCTGGACTCAGAAGCGATCTTCAAACAGAATGTCTGGATCAAGGGCTTTGCTGGATCTGGCAAGTCAATCCTCATCCTCTATAGCGTCAAGAAGATACTTGCACGTAATCCTGAGGCAAAGCTTTTGCTCGTCGTCTTCACCCACTCGCTCATCAAGATGTTCACGGCGGCATTTGAGGAGATGGGGCTTAATGTCCAGGTGGAGACCTACTATGCATTCATGAAGTCTCCTTCTCACTACGATTATATCCTGTGCGATGAAGTCCAAGATCTGACCGAACGCGTCATCGTAGCCTTAGAGCGACATGCTGATCGCGTGATCGTCGCTGGAGATGCTAACCAATCGATCTATTTATCCGATCCTCAATGGAGGGAGCCTACGATCGATAAAAACTACTTGAGCAGTAGAGACTACCAAGAGCAAGAGCTTACGATCATCCATCGCTTGCCTAAGTCACTGATTGAGGTCGTCAACCACTTTATGCCCGATATGCATATCTTCTCGGCAAAGCTCGATATGACGAAGCCTGACGCACAGGTACGCGTATGCAAAGCCGAGCGTGTGGAGGATGAGATCCGCTATCTGCTCGATCGTGCGCAGAAGGCGATACAAGGAGGCTATACGGTAGCCGTGCTATTGCCTACTCAGGATCTTATGGTACTATTTGTCAACTGGGTCCTTTACTGTATGGGGAGACAACAGTGGGATCCACCCCAGCGAAATCGCTGGGGGAAGTATGACTTCTTTCTGTTAAATAGGGGACTCTCTAATGCAGGAATCCCCTTGCAATGTATAGCGAATGGAGATGGTGCCTTCTCCTCAAGTATCCCCCAGATAAATGTGATGACCTACCATAGTAGTAAGGGACTTGATTTTGATAACGTATTCATACCCTTTGCCTCGGAGGGCATACCTATCTTCGGTTTGGATGAAGAGCTGTCTCGCCGTCTCTTTATGGTGGCGATGACACGTACGCGATCCAATCTATGTATCACTTACACGGGTACTCCTTATGAGGAGCTCAATAGTTTCCAGTATCTGTGTACGATGGTAGAAATCGAGAACCCTGAAACAGCTGATAATCAGCAGAAAGGAGGCAATAAGTGGGGGATATAGTTCAGACCTCTGAGTATATTGCTATCATACGCAGAGCAGAGTTTGTCGACCTATTCAAGTATGGTTGGCTCCCCCTCCCGCATAGCGTGCGACTTGACCAACCTATGCTAGCGGGAGAGGGGCGCGAGACATTCGATGAGCTGGTACGCTGGATGCCTACCTATGAGTATAGCTTTGAGTACCTCCTTATTCGCTTCCTCGATAGCGATGAGGATATCCTGGTGCGCACAGTCCATATCGGGCTGGTAATGGCTGTCTATACGTTTGATGAGCGAGCACAGCATGAACTATCCATCTCCTTTGATCCTCGTATTAAGATCCAGGTGTCGGTATGGAAGGAGTGGTTTCATGAGAAGTGGAGACAATCCTTCCGTCAGCAATGCGAACTGGGTGTGGTCGCTATCTGGAGCCTTTTTGGTCTCTCTGATGAAGACAAGAGAGTCTGCGAAGAGACTATTAGTAAAGAGATCCAAGACAAGATCTTTGAGCTCATCTTCTCTGGGAGTAGGCCTGAAGGCGAGCTTTCAGCTTGGGTATATCTCTTTCTGTATGAGCGACACGCTTTTTACCCTAAAGACAAGAATAAGGGGTACTTCCTGGACTATATACACATATACCTGAGTGTCCTCGAAGGGAAGGAGCAAGACATTGACGTAAGGGACACAACAATAGAAGCTGTAACTCTCTTGGAGGGTGCTAAATCTGATACGTTTTCGGCTCTGCAGGATTCAATAGTCAGCTCTACTCTTCATGTTAAAGCTAACGAGAAGGCTCCCTACTTCCATGACACAGCTCCGCTTTTTCTCTATCTAAAAAGTCGCTGTGTCGACGGTTTTGATCAAACGCTTTTAGAGGCTAAAACCAAGGCAGCGTTGATGAATGAACCTTATAAGAGATTAGCATTATATCTGCTGGGACTGGCACTGGGGTACGATAAGGTTTACGACGTATATTATGATAAACTACCTTTATCCATCTTCAGCGATAAGCCCAAGTTACCGGCGACGTTGAAGAAGCGAGTATGTGCCCCCTCTACTCAGTCTCATATATCCGCTAAGAGGCGGATAGGCCCTAAGCCAGAGGCCAACACGCCGAGGATGACTCCTTTAGCCTCTTCACCGATTGCTTGGATGAAGCCTAAGGATGAGAGACTGAGAGCCAATATAACTATTCTTCCCGTATGTACCGATGAAGAGAGACAGTTAGAAGAATCCAAAGGATATACCTGCCTAACAAAAAGGCAGTTCAACTGCATATGTGTTCAGACAGCCTTAAAACAATACGGGTATGAGGCTATAGATGAAGGGGAGCGTTTGTTTCCCGTGGTTAATAAACATAAAAGTAAGCAAGATATTAATTCACCAGACTATCCTCTATTCGAAGAATCATGAAGCCATTCAACTATCAGCAGCGAGTCGCAGTCTTGCGTATCTTACGAGATATTATCTACGCAGATGGACGTGTAGACATTCGTGAGACAGAGCTATTCGAAAAGCTCAAGCAGGAGCTATGTATCACAGCGCAACTCCAAGAAGACGTACAGAATCGGTCTGCCTTATTAGCTCTGTATCAGGTGCGTTCTTTAGAGTCAGAGCAAAAACGCTATTTGGTGGAGTTGATGCGTTCAATGATCGTGGTCGATGAGGATATTGATTCCCATGAAGTCGTTGTCTATGATCTCGTCTGTGATGTTATCGGAAGTGAACGTCTACCTCTCCGGACGTGGTTGGATATAAAGGAAGAGGAGGCCGCTTCCAACCACTCACTATAGGGTGCACACTCTTTCTTAATGCAAACTATTGCTGTCTGCTAAATCTTTATCCTCACACCACCACGCAGCTGAAGGATAAAGTATACTTATAAGCGTTTTATCAGGCAGCAAATTAAAGGTAGCGACTATGCCCCGATCTATGTCGGGGCGTAGTCGCTACTTTTTTTCTGCGTGTGCGCTTCGCTGTTTACTCGCGCGCCTTGCTGTCGATCCAGATGGTCACGGGGCCGTCGTTCGTCAGGGATACTTGCATATCGGCGCCGAAGCGACCCGTACCGATGGGGCGTCCGAGTCGTTCCTCAAGGGCTTGAATGACCTCGCGGTAGAGGGGTTCGGCGATCTCGGGGCGGGCGGCGATGTTGTAGGTATTCACTCCCAGTTCGTCCACCGCTTGCCCGGTGAAGAGGAGAGGGGCGATCCGATCATAGATCTCTTCTTTCTTTTCGTAGAGCAAGTTTTTGCTGAGTATCCTTTCTTAGTTGGGTTTCTTCGGCTGCAAAGATACGAGTTTCTTGTGTGGGGTGGGTGTTTGCTATGGGTGCGTGGTTTGTTTTGCTGCTTGTTCCACGTGGAACGTGTGCGCGTATTGGTGTTGTCCTCCTCCTCCTGTAGGTATCGGTGTGTTGTTGCTCGTGTTTCACGAGGAATGGAGGATTGCGGAGGGGCGGCTTCTCACGCGTGCGCATACCATATATTGAGATCGTTGCATAGAGTCTTATCTTCTATTTAGAGTGCTAAGGCATAGTGCGTCCAGCTCTCTGATACATCTCTTCGAAGAGGCCGAGCAAGCCCTTCACCTTATCGTAAGTATACCTCTTGTCCAGCGGAGGAAAAGTGTCCTTTTCACGGAGGAAAAAGCGCCTTCGCGTAATGTTTTTTCCGCATCTATGTACGTAGTCTTAAAGATCAGGTATGTAAATCCAAATATCTACGTACGTGGATATTAGTGCTACGTACGTAGCCCAAACTTATCTACCACTCGTCCATAACTTTGTATCCCTATGCGTAGCGATAACCTAATAGAGGTCTTCACAAAGCTATATAGGGATCAGTCCAAAGCTATATAGCTTTCTTCGTGCGAGGTGCTGTGTGTTTGATGGAATAACGTTATCTTTACGGACGTAAAGAATAATGACAAGATGAGGGGCAGAAACAGTATCTTCCGTCGGCTTTTAGTTGAGCTTACGGGTACCCGTAAGCAGAGTCCGCTTCGCAGACTCTGCTTATAATTTCTCTATCCCTCATCTGAATAGCCCCACGCTATACGACCGATCCGATCGGTCGTATAGCGTGGGGCTATTGTTTTTCTTTGTCTTCGGGCTACTGTCCTCCAGCTTGAAGAGAGTGTGAAGAGGCTGCAGTAAGACGTTGGTGGCAGTATGAAGATGCTTTTATCGGACAGCGATATCATTGAGTGTTAAGTAGATAATGTGATTAAACGTTAGTAGACAATGGCAAGATCACCACAAGGGCGAACGAAGGTCCAAGGGGCGAATGCGCAGAAGAGAAAAACGCCACAAGCAAAGCCCATTATAGTAGCATTATTAGTAGTCCTGATAGGTGTAGCAGGGTATTACTTGCTTGTGAAGGATTCCTCTAAGGCCGTATCGCCTATTATTCCGACAGCTGCCAAGCAATACGCCTCGATAAGGGCCTGTAAGGTATTCATTGAAAACTCAGGCAGTATGGATGGCTATATGACTCCAGCCAATAGCCAGCTCAAAAGTGATCTCAATGCCTTAGTGTCTGCGATCTCACTGGTACAAGATCCTGTCAATAAGAAGCCTCTGGTTGATACGGTTGAGCTAAACTATATCAATTCTCGAGCTATATCCATTCACGAGCCGATATCTGAGTTCACAGCTAATCTTAACGCTGCGTCATTCCAGCGTGGAGGAGGTGATCGATCATCTACCTCCCTGCAGGATATTCTTAATGATATACAAGAGCGGACGGCACCGGGCGAGGTGTCCATCTTGGTATCTGATATGATCTTGGACTTGAAGACTGGGCAAAGCCCGGAGTCCGTATCGACGAACATCGAGGTTGCTCTTCGCCGACAGCTAAATAAGCGTCCAGAGTGGGCGATAGCCATCTGGCGGATGCTGTCAGACTTTGACGGTAAGTATTATCAGGAAGCAGGCTCTACCATGCTTCAGGCAAAGCGCCCTTACTACATCTTCATTATGGGGGATAGAGATCAGCTCTATAGTCTCTTGGCGGATGGTCAACTGCCAGCTAATATGCCTCTATATTCTAATAGGTCTCATCAGATGATCCTGGAGCCTACAGAGAAGCAATTGAGCTATGTGATCAGTCCCAATGCCGTCTTTGGTAGTATCACCCTCGATCGAAAGGAGAAAAATGTGATTGCAGAAGCCTCCCTGGGTAAGGGGATGCAAAAAGAGCCATCCTTATCCTTTGAGGTAAAGCTGCTTCGTCCTCATCTGCTGCAGCCAGGGTCTTATCTCATAGATGCTTCCAACTACCAGGTGAGCCCCCGTGGATATCAGGTTACCAAGATTCGAGAAGGGGAAGGTGGAAGCATCTACATCCGACTTGCAAGCTCATCGATCATAAAGGGTAATCTAATGGTCTCTCTGCTGCAGCAAATGCCAAACTGGGTAGCAGATGTACATGCAGAAGATAACATAGATATCCATCAACCTGGGGCCATTGATCAGACTTATGGAATCAAGTATATCCTAAGTGGTCTACAGCGCCCGTATGAAACTACCTCCAAGGAGTTGTTCTCTCTGGGGCTAACGCTCAAATAAACTACTCTCTTTATCAACTATTCAACTATTCATAGAGCTTTATGGAAAGTATCTACCTCTTATTAGATCGTCTATATTGTACGCAACTACGAGATTATCTCTCTGGATATGACTGTCAGACAGAGTTGTTCTCAGGGACAAATAGTTATACCCAGATTGGTTTGCTCACAATCGGTCTTCAGCTCCTGGCCGCCTTCCTTTATTTTCGACTCTTTGACCCCAGTGAGTCAAAGGGAACAAAATGGGGAATTACCTTGGGGTGCAGCTCCCTGGCATCTGCCGTGATAGCCTACTTTTGGGCGAGTAATGCGGAGGCAAATGGACTTATCGGACAATGCCTGCTACGTGATGATCAGGGGAATTCCTTAATAACTGTATCCGACTTCCTTGGTCTGGGGATAAGCAATGCGATTATCGCAGCCGTCTTCTTCTTCCTCTTTGGTCTGGGGTTCCGATATCTGAGTGCTAATAATCGATATATCCCATTCTAAAGCTATGAATGAAGTATACATACTGGCTATAGGAGGATCGGGGGCACGTGTGCTGCGTAGCCTGGTCATGTTGCTCGCTGCAGGTGTAGAGCCTAATGCCAAAATCATCCCACTCATCATTGATCCAGATAGTGGTGCAGGCAATCTGAGCCAAACAATAGAGCTACTCAAGCTCTATACCCAGATCCGAGAAGAGGCACAAGTGGACAACGCTGATCCCTTGGTGACATTCTCCACGCCGATAGAGATGCTGCCTGGAGCTGGCTACCAAGTGCAGCTTGATCAAATCGCGGGAACGAAGTTTCGAGAGTATATTGATTTGGGAGTTGCGATGAGCAATTCGTCACAAGCACTTCTCCGCAGCCTCTTCTCCAAAGAGAACCTTGATTTGGAGATGACCATTGGGTTCAAAGGAAATCCCAATATTGGGAGTATTGTCTTAGGACAATTCGAAGGGAGCGATGCCTATAAACGTTTCTTCAGTGAGCTACAAAAAGGAGACGTCACGAAGAAGAGTATTTTCATCATCAGCTCGATCTTTGGCGGAACGGGCGCTAGCGGCTTCCCCTCTCTTTTGAAGAGCCTCCGGAGTAGCTCGACGATGGTCTCTAAAATGCGTATGGGGGCACTCTCTTTGCTTCCCTACTTCAATCTGGAGGATAATGCATCAAGTGCTATCGATAGTACAACCTTCTATGCTAAGACACGAGCAGCCTTGAGCTACTATACGGAGAATATCATCAAGAATGCAGATATTGATGACTTCTATTTCATAGGCGACAAGTCGCCCAATAGCTATAGTAATTCTGACGGAGGGCAGACTCAGCGCAATCAGGCTCATCTTGTAGAGCTGGCAGGAGCTCTAAGTATCATTCACTTTGCACGTTTGGGGACTGAGCGGCGTACTTCTTCCTCTGCAACTATGTACGAGTTCGGTCTTGAAGATAAGCCTAAATCGGGTGATGCTATCGGGTTTAAAGCTCTTGGAGATGCGACGGAGCGAGAGCTTGCTGTCCCTCTGACTTCTCTCTATCTGATGCGTCGCTATCTAGAGGAAGCTGACCTCTTTACGGATAAAGATCCTTGGCTCAAGGAAATCCAAGCGAATCCAGGAGATGGTAGCTTCATAGATGATATCAACCGATTCTTGGAGCTCTATGAGGACTGGCTCAAGGAGCTGGGAGAACATAGTAGCCACGGGTTCAGGCCTTTTGAAATAGACATCCACATCGACAACCTTTTCAACTGTGTACTTGACTACCCTGTTCAGCCCAAGGGTTTCTTCAAGTCCATGATGGGCAAGTCGGGACTTGCTCTATTTAGAGACAAGCTCAATAGGCTGGCCAAGGGGAATCAGCCGACTACCTACGGTGCTCTTCTAAATATGCTCAGTCTGGCCAGTTACGATCTCTCTGAGACTGAGATCAAACTGCCTACCAACTCCCAATAAGCACATAGACAAACAATGATACTTAGAGTACACTCTGACCAGAACTCAGATAACAGCAATAAGGATGGATGGGCGTCTACTTCTACTCTGACGGAAGAACAGATAGCTACCATCATTGATCCAGCTGGTGGAGATCCGAAGCTTGATGTAACCTCCATCCCGAGTCCTTGGGGGCGCTGGGACCTCATTCGTACAGCGTTTCGTAATGTCACCTCAACGGGAGAGTTTGACAAGAACAAGCTTGATCACAAGCTGATTTCCGATACGTTAGACGTTGCCCAAATCTTCTTCCACATAGATCGACTGAAGAAGCAAGGGGTCGTTGAGGTGCTTTGCTGGGATAGAGAGAAGGAGTTAGAGCTCCTTCGGGAGTCTGACCTCCCAGGTCACCAGATCTTAGGCAAAGCACTTGATAAGTATTTGGCTCAAGATGCGCAGAGCTTTAACTTTGATAGGCTCTCTTCGATCGCGCTTCTGCTGGTTGTTGATCCCAAGACGGGCGAAAAAACGATTGTCGGATCAACATCTTCGGTCACGCTCTTTAGTGTCGCTCCTGGAGATCTTAGCCATCTTAGTCCGTTCCTGAACTTTGGGACAGATCGCCTCTTCGATAAAGAGCTTTGTCCTCTACATAAGCGAGAGGAAGCCTTCATCATCTGGCTATACGCACTGCAGTCGGGCTACGCCTACTTCAGCCGCTACTTCAAGGAGATTGATGAATACCTCAATGTAACCAAGTCACTCCTTCCTCCAAGCATCCAACGGCAGATCAATGCGCTGACTTCTGAAAGTCTGCAGAAAGACTATGACCCGCAGGAGTATATGCCTGGCTCTCCCATATCCATACTGGATGACTTCAACTTGTTTACAAGTAAGGGGATGAGTGTCGAAAAGATTAGCGAGAAGTCTGACTTTTGCATCCGACCACTACGCAAGGATCGGGAGTTCCTTCCGGAGCGTCTCCCGTTGGTCCTTCCTGACAATGCCGGCTATGCGAGTCTCTACTATATCGTAGATCGCTGGGATACTGAAACGGAAGTGCCTACCTGCGATCCCCTTCCCCTAAATCAAAGGCGCCTACCAGGGAGTGGGGAGCTCTATCCTTACCTCTCCATCGGGGACTTCCTCGAAGACACCATTGTCACGCTCTATAACGAGATCAGGGAGGACTGTTTCTATCCTGGAGAGCGTAGCCATAGTCTCAAGAATGCAAAGCTGGGCTGTATGCTCCCCCTGAAGCCTCGCTTCTTTGACTATTTCAGCACCGATGACCTGGTCAACTATAAGATGCTCGAAATGGATCTTAAGGGAGAGGATATCATCGTGAAGCTCTCTAT
>ERZ773072.1394-NODE-1394-length-12129-cov-3.181547_pt1 | contig 12129 bp, 8 predicted proteins | sample MGYA00580617_ERZ773072 | MGnify/ENA primary metagenome ERZ773072 (study PRJEB29015, sample SAMEA2737970) | human oral metagenome | biome: human oral; feature: human-associated habitat; material: dental | place: China | collected 2122 ... | reverse complement strand
CCTCCTCTGTAGAATAAACAAGAGTGTTCTGAAAGTTCTTCTCTATTGTAACATACCATGAGAAAAAACGTACTGTCATAAATAACAGGTCGGGCGAAAAAATTTGAAAAAACCACAAGAGAGGCGCTGTACGAGGACGGAAACACCTTCGTGCAGTACCTCTATTGGGCACTGTCCGTATAGCCCTTCTCCGTCGCCTCGACGGCGAGACCGACGATGCTCTTGTAGCCCGTCTTGGCGAGCATATTGCCGACGTGGAAGTTGACCGTGCGTTTGGTGATTCCGAGCGCGGCGGCGATCTCATCGTAGGACATGCTGCGGCAGATGCAGCGGAGAATGCCGAGCTCGCGCTCCGTCAGCGGCACCTCGGTACCGCCGAAGGTGAAGTCGGCGCACACGTCGGGATAGATGTGCGTGCCCTCCATCGTCGCGCGGATGCAGGCGGCGAACTCCTCGCCCGATGCCTCCTTGTAGATGAAGCTGTCCGCGCCCGCCGCCTTTGCCCGCGTGAGAAAGGCGATCTCCTGCATGCCGGTCATGAGGACCACGCGCAGCTCCGGGAACCGTGCTTTGAGACGCGCACAGATCTGTATGCCGCTCGTGCGCCCCTCCATGCAGATGTCCATGAGGACGAGATCAGGACGTAGCCGCAGACATGCTTCCTCCGCAAGCTCTGAGAGCGTACAGGTGCCGATGACTTCGATGTCGGGCAGAGGCGCGAGGATCTTTGCCAGTCCCTCGAGGAGTATTTTTTGATCGTCTACGAGAAGAACTTTAATCATCCTTGTTTCTCCCCTATCTGTGCGTCAAGTTCAAAATGCGGTGCCGGTGTGATGATCAGGCGCCCGCCGAGTGCGTTCACGCGGCGCATCATGCCCGTGAGTCCGCCGCCGGGGCGCAGCTGCCCGGTGCAGCCGATGCCGTTGTCGCGGATGTGCAGGCGGCGCTCCGAGAGGGCGATGACGATCTCGTTCGCACGCCCATGACAGACCGCGTTGCTGAGTGCCTCGCGGATGATGGCGGCAAAGGCGCGCGCGCGCCGCATATTGCGCGGCAGAGCGCCCGAAAGCGTGAGCCGCACGCCGAGGCTGCGGTAGGTGTCGGTCATATCGGCGAGCAGCGTTGCGGGATGGGCTTCCTGCGCGAGGGGAACCGCTTCGAGCAGGCTGTCGATGCGAACGATGGTATCGAGCGCATCCTTGGGCGCGGGACTCGCAAGGAGCTGCTGCAGCATGCTGATGCGCTGTCCGAGAACGTCGTGCACGCGCGAGGTGATCTCCTGCAGGGTGCGGTGGCGCTCCGTCTCCTCGAGCGTGTCGAGCAGATCTTTCTGTGCGCTGATCATGGCGGAGAGGCGTGCGTTCTTTGCCTCGAGTTCCCGCGTCACGGCGTCGAGCTCCGTCACGCAGGAGGCCGTGAGCTGCCAGCCGCTGAGTCCGTTCATCAGACGTATGCGCTGCACGAGCCAGGAGTCTCCGCCCGAAAATCGAAAGAGGATGGCATCGTCCCGCACCTCTTTCTCTGCGAGGGTTGGGTGGTCGAAATTCATCAGCGCCTGCCAGAAGATCGCGGCGTTGCGGAACTGCTGACCGAGCAGCCGCTCCATGAAGGCCAGCATCTGGATGTTCACGAGCACGGCTGCGCCGTTTTCGCGTGCAAAGAGAATGCCCTCGGGCAGGAGATCGAGGCCCTCGCGGATGGATGCGACGGTGACCTCTCTCTCCAGCATCGTAGATGCTGCACAGGCAAGGATCGCGAGCCGCGCCGCGAGGAGGATGAGGACGAAGAGCGCGCTCCACGGCAGAAGACGGTCAAAAAGCGGGAGCGAGAGCAGGCCCGCTGCGGCGAGCGGCACACCCAGCCACGGCCTGCGCCGACACGAGCAGAATCCCATGACGATGGCGAAGCCGCCTGTGGCACAGCGTTCGAGCGTCATCCAGCCGTATGGCATCAGGCCGCTGACGAACAGGCTCCAGCTGCCGCCGAAGACCAGTGTGACGGAGAGCAGTATGCCGAGCGCGGCGGCCTCCGGCAGGACGCGCTCGAAGCGTTGCCGCCCGAGGAACGTCGCTCCCCAAAAGAGCGCGATGCTCTCGGTGATGAGGACGAGCGCGGAGAGGAAGATAAAGGTGATGTGTGCACTGTAGCCGTATGAGGTCAGACTCTCCATGCCGCTGCCTCCTCCCCGTGCGCCGGTGTGCGGGCGGCGGCGCTGATGCCCTGCGCGCGGATGGAAAGCGCGTAGCCGAGATCGCTGATCTCGATCGGGAGATCGTGCCGCCGCTGCCATTCGCTGATCCACGGACGGATCCAGTCCGCGCACGTCAGCATGCAGATCGCCTCCGGCATTTCGTTTTCCTCAAAACGGCAGAGTACATCTGCCGCGCCCTCCTCTGCCGCGCGCGAGAGAAGCTCGGCAAAGAGGTCGAAGAGGGCGAGCGCCGCCTCTGCCGCGATGGAGCGCGTCAGAAGCCACTCCACGCCGACGTGCAGACCAAGGGGGCGCAGATAGGCGCAGGTCTCCGAGACCGCCATCGACAGCTCGTCCGCACGGATCTGTCCGTCCTCCTGCCCTTTGAGAAAGAGCACGCAGCGCTTCTTGAGGTAGGAGGAGAGCAGGTTGAGCCGGCGGATGAGACATGTGAGCTCCGCCTCATCCGTGCTCGCCATCAGCTGCTCGCGAAAGCTGCGCAGGAGCGGGCGCTTGCTGTCGAGGATGGCCTCGAGCTCCTCGGAGAGCTGCTTTTTGAGCGTGAGCGCGAGATGCTGCCCCCGGATGCGGCGCTCTCTGCGCAGGAGGGTATGGGAGCGCTCCTGCGCGTCCTGCAGGAGTGCGAGCTGACGCTGACGTTCGTGCAGGAGACTGAGATCCTCGTGCCAGATGATGGCTCCGCCGTGAATGTTCATGCGCGATGTGCGGATGTCGTTTGACGCGCCCTGCTCTGCTGCCGCGGCGGAAAAGACCGTATGCCCCTCCGTATTGACGAGCTGCATGTGCAGGTGCGAATGCGAGAAAAACGCCTCGTGAAAGCGATTGGACGGCATGAGCCCCGTGCGCAGACAGAGTTCGAGGAGGAACAGGAAGAAGAGTGCCGTTACCACTGTGAGTTCCAGCCATGCAAAGCGGGGATCGTAGTAGAGGTCGACCGAGTAGACGACGAAGAGGGCAAAGAACAGGAAGGGAAGCGCCATCGCAGGGCGCAGCACGCGCTGCCGCTTTGCCTTTTCAAGGAGGAGAAGGAGCGCCGCGAGGATCTCGCAGAACCAGAGGAGCCAATAGGCATAGGCGCCCCACGCGAGATGCTCTTCCAGCGTCATGGCGGCGGCATTCCAGATGAATGTGAAGAACTGGTAGTGCAGATCGTTGCAGAGAATCAGGGCGGCCAGCAGGAGGTTCAGCCCGAGGATTGCGCGCAGCCAGCGCGGCATTTTTTTGTCGAACACATACTCGTCCGATGCCCAGGCAATCCAGAGGAGCGCAACCGAGAGCCCCGCGCGGAACACATAGTAGAGGTACGACAGAAAGTGCTGCAGGGAGATATCGACCGAGATGGAAAGGAGTTTTGCAATGCGGGTCAGCTCCCAGAGGAGCAGCATCGCAATCAGCAGAAGGACGGCGCGCCGCGTACCGTGATGGAGGACGCGTGCGCGCAGGCTTGCACCCCAGAGAACCGTGACGACAAGGATTGTGACGAGAATGACCAGGCGCTCATGCGTTTCGATCGGCGTGAACACAGAATGTCCCCAAATTATCTGCCGATAGCGCGCATTCGCCTCCGTAAGTTCCCGGTAGAGTGCATCGGCGTCGTGGATCTGCGCAGCCCCCGCCGGAGGCGCGATCGGATAGCCCGCTGCGCGCAGATCGCGCCGCAGGGTATTGGCAAAGGAGATGGGCTTTCGCGCGAGCAGTCCCTTGGTAAAGGAGAGCGTTCCTTCCTTCGGCATACAGATGCGCAGCGGGGCGCCGTACTGAATGAGCTGCTCCGCTTCGTGCGCAAAGAGCACATAGACATCCCCGCCGCCGTCCTTCTCCGCCAGGCGGTATTGATTGCCGCGTCGGCTGTTGCAGATGCGCAGCCGATCCTCCTCCTTCAGCCGCGTGAGCAGAGCGAACGCCTCGTCGAGGTTCGCGTCTGCGGACAGTCCGCGTGCCAGCGCCAAAAAGAAAATTTCCCGATCGGGGCAGGAATCGGGAAGAACCACGGTGACATTCTCCCGCAGATCGCTCCAACCCTCCACGGGGACAGGGCAGTCCTCCGCCACGGCGAGGACGACCACGGCGGAAAAGTGCGGATACCAATAGAGCTGTTCTGTCGAGCCGCGGACAAACTGCTCCGCTTGAAAATCATAGAGCTCGACAGCATCGGCGCGGTGATCCTGAAAGATCTCCAAGAGATTCGTCGAGAGTCCCCGCGCATCGAGCGGCTCCGAAGAGGCGCGGCGCAGGGTGTCGGCATAGGCCGTGCCGAAGTTGTGCGCATAGACGAGCGACAGCACCTCCGCCGTGCGCATGGATGCGAGGAGTACGAGGGCGCATGCGGCGCAGCAGAGAGAGAATAGGAACATATTCTGCTGCCGTCGTCTCATCGCCGCCCTCCCCCTTGTCTATACTCCAACTGATTTTATACTATTTCGTTTGATATGCATGAAAACCCTTGCGCGAAAAGTCCCATTATCTAAAATACCGGAATAAATTATGAGCAATTGCTTATGTTTTCTTGTACATTTGTTTGTTCCGGGACAGCATGAAATTTCTCGGCGTTGCTGCGTGCGCCGGAAAATGCGTATGCACAGATTACCCGTCTGAGGAAGCAAATCAGCAGTCTTTCCGAGCCGGCGATGCGTTTTCGGAACAGCGGCAAAAAAATACAAGCAGGTCTGCGAAGCGTTTTGCTTCACAGACCTGCTTTTTCGTTTCGATGGGATGAGGGGAAACAATGCAGCAGACGGTCAGTTGCTTTGCGTTGTCCTTACAGATCGATGCGGAAGATACGCTGCCTTCCGCCGTCCTGCGTGTGGAAGTAGACGTGGTTCATATTGTCGGTGAAGATGCCCTTGGGCCGCAGTGTGCGCTCGCCGTCCGTGATCTCGATGTCGCCAACGTATGCGCCGTCCTTCTTGTTGAAGACGCGCAGGATGGGATCGTCCGCTGCGCGGAAGACGATGTAGTCCTTCGTTGCGACGGCGCAGCGTGCATGCGCAGCGTACCGCTTTGTGCCCTGCGGGATGTTCTCATTCAGCTCGAAGCGGCGGAGTTCCTTGCCGTCGGGGCTGTATTGGTAGACGGGGATGACCCACGGGTGCTGCTCGTCGTTCTGCAGCGAATTCCCGTATGCCTCGTCGGTGTAGAATCCGTCTGCGTCCGCATAGAGCAGCTCTGCGCCGCGCACCATGGAGTAGCCCTCGGGCTTCGGGCGTGCGGGGACGGGGATGGTCTTGGCATCCTTCAGTCCATCTTTGGCGATCGTGCCGTGGGTGACGCCCTTTTCGTTGACCTGCTCTTCGCCCGCATAGGCGTCCTTCCCGCCGAAGACGGCGCGCCACGTCTCCTTGCCCTGCAGGGGGATCGTGGTTGTGGTCTTGCCGTCATAGACGGCGAGCTCGCCCTCCTTCGGGATGTAATAGACGTTCGTTCCGTCCGAGGTGATCGGCCGGTTCAGCACGACGCCAAGATCCACGATGTCCGTGATTGCGCCGTCTGTGACGGGGAGCTGGCAGAGATGCGTCTTCTTGTCGTCGTGGTCGTAGATGATGCCATAGATGCCATCCTTCGTCACGACGGGATCGCTCTTGTTGAAGTCGAAATAGTCGAGGTCGTAGTCGGCGTTCTCGTATTCGTAGAGCGGGAGCGTCTTGTCGCCGAATTTTACCTGGGTGACGGGCTCTTTCGGCAATGAAAGACTGAGATCGACGGGGGCAGGAGAGCCGCCTTTTGCGGTGTCACCGCCGCCGCAGCCTGCCATGACGGCGCACGTGAGGACGGCTGCCGCCGCGCAGAGCGTTTTCCATTGTTTCATGTCGGGCTCCTCCTACAGATCAATGCGGAAGATGCGCGAATCTTGGTCGAGGATGTAGACGCGGTTCTCGCCGTCTGTCGTGATCTGCTTGGGCGGGTGGATCTTGCCATCGAAACTCAGCTCGACCTCGTCGATGAATGCGCCGTCCTTCTTGTTAAAGACGCGCAGAAATTTGCCGTTGTAGAAGACGATATAGTCCTTCGTTGGGATGACCTGACGCGCGTTCGAGTCGGTCTTTTTCTTGTCCGGAAGGCCGTCGTTGATGGTGAAGGTGCGGATCTTCTTGCCGTCCGGGCCGTACATATGGAGGGGGTACGTCCGCTTGTTCGGCGGGCCGCCGTTGGTGGCGATGGTGGAGATGTAGAAGCCGTCTGCATCCGCCCAGAGGAGGAATGCCTGATTCTCCTCATTTTCCTTCTTGTTCTCGTTGAGGGCTGCAAACTCCGCCTTCGGGAGGACGGACTTCAGGTCTTTGATCCCCTCCTTGGAGATCGTGCCCATCTCGATGTCCTGCGACTTCAAGGGATCGCCGCTCGTGTAGATGGTCTCCGTGCCGTGCACGGCGCGCATGATGTCCGCCTCGCCGCGCTTGCTTTTCGTCACGGCCGAGCCGTCATAGGCGCAGATATTTTCGCCGAGCTGGTAGTAGACATTTGTCCCGTCCGTTGTGATCGGCTGCGCCGTGAGGATGCCGAGATCCTCGACGGAGGTGATGGCGCCGTCCTTCACGCTCAGCTTCACCAGATGCTGCTTCTTATCGCCCGAGGCGTCGAATTTGCCCGCATAGATGGCATCCTTCGTCACGGTGAGATTGGTCGTTGTGTGCACCATGTCGGGGAGACCCTCGCCCTTGTACTCGTAGACCGGTACGTCCTTACCGTTGAATTTGACCTGTCCGATGGCTTCCTTCGGCGCGGAGAGTGCGGTGTCTTTTCCGCCGCCGCCAATGCCGATGCCGCTGCCTGTGCCGTCACCGCCGCAGCCGGCGAGGACAGAGCCGAGGAAGGCGGCGGTCGCAGCCGCCGCGAGCAGAGATTTCCACTTCTTCATTTCGGATTCCTCCTTTGATGCTTCTAAGGAATCACTGATAAAATGCAGATGCTTATCAGTGCCCCTAAATCACTTTAATTTATTTTAGCATAAAACAAACTAAAATGTATAGCAACAAATGATTGATTCTTGAAATTTTTGAAAAGTTTTCCATTTTGCGCATTTACTTCGCGCAATGATTCCTTCTCGGCACGGAAAAATGCCGGCATGTTTATGAGCGGTCGGGAACGCAGGGATGCTGTGCGCATATTCTTAGAGATCAATGCGGTAGATATGCGAATTGTCGTCGATGAAGTAGATATGATTCTCGTCATCTGTCGTGACCCCTGTGGGGGAGAGTTTCCTGCTGTCGCGTCCCAGCTCAATGTCGCCGACGTACGCACCGGTCTTTTTGTTGAATGCGCGCAGATAGCCGTCGCTGTAGAACACGACATAGTCCTTTGTCACGACGACGGAGCGTTCCCACGTCGTGCGCTTTTGCGCACTGCTCGGGATATTCTCGTTGCACTCGAACGTGTGGAGTATTTTGCCGTCCGGGGCGTATGTGTGGAGCGGTTTGGTCCACTCCTTGTCCGTGCTGCCGTACGTGGCAAGGGAGGAGACGTAGAAGCCGTCCGCATCCGCCCCGATCAGGAATGCGTTTGCCTCGTGCGTCGCGTCTTTCGCACGGGCGAGCTTGTCAAATACGTCCTTGGAGAGAACCGTTTTTGCATCCTTTATGCCATCCTTGGATGTTGCGCCGAACATAACGTCGGCATCCGACACGAAACTCCCGCTCGTGTAGGCGTTCTTGCCTCCGTATATGGCACGGACGACGCCGATGCCCGGCGTGGGGGTCAGCGTCGCTGCCTTGCCGTTGTAACAGGCAAGCTCATCCTCCCGGGTCAGATAGTAGATGTTCTTGCCGTCCGAGGAGATCGGCTCGTTGAGAACGATGCCGAGATCCTCCACTGAGGCAATCGCACCGTCCTTTAGCGTCAGCTTTTGGAGGCGGTAGTTTTTCTCCTCGGCGTCGCTGCGAATGCCGTAGATGGCATCCTTCGTCACGGCGAGATTGGTATTCTTTCCCTCGAGCGCAGGGATGACCGCGCCCGTGTATTCGTAGAGGGGAACCTCTCTGTCGGCGAACTTGAGCCAGGCGACGGCCTCCTTCGGTGCAGCAGGGCCGTTGTCCGCCGACACTTCGTTGCCGGTGCATATGACGCCGCCGTCACCGCTGCCGCAGCCCGTGAAGACGGCGCCCGTAAAGATGGCGACGGCTGCCGCCATGATGAACGATTTCCATTTCTTTATGTAAACTCCTCCTTCATCATGATGTGAAAAGTACGATAATTTGGTTGATTCTATCTTAACATAGAAATGATGACTTGTGACCTGTCATTTGTGACAGGTTTTCAAAAAATTTGAAAAGTGTTTTCCAACCTATCATTTATGACGGTATGCTTTCCTCTACCTCTCGGTTATCATAAGAGAAATAAACTGCATGGTTTCATTTTGAGATTCTTCATCAGGATGTGCGGGCGGTGAAGGGAATCGGCTGCGCACGATGTGCTTGCTTTTTGGACAGGACAGCAAGCGGTGATGGGAACGAGAAAAGCGGCTGCTGCACGAAGGGAAGATCTTCATCACAGTAGCCGCTTCCTTGACATATCATCCGCACATGCCGCGCGGATCTTAGTGTATCAAGAGCCGAATCCGAACAGTCCGCGCAGCTTTTGTCCGAACGATTTTTGCAGCGCTGCCTCGAGCGGAATGACGCGGTGCAGGAACGGCGAACCGACGCGTTTCACCGCAACGGGCGGCGTGCGCACCGTGTGCTCGTTCGACATCGCCCGCGGATGGGACGGTGCGCGCGTGACGTAGCGCTCCTCCCTGCCATACTGATAGAAGAGTGCGGCGGCCTTACCCGTCTGCCCGTTCACCGCGATGCGCATCTGCCGCGCCTTTTCGCCATCCTCCGCGCGCCGATCCAGATAGTAGACGGGCAGGAGGAAGGTCGCGCTCTTGTGCTTGCGGAAATCCCGTCCCCAGTGCCTGATCTGCGCCTTCGTCAGTGCGAAGCTGTCCTTCAGATCGGTGACAAGTCGCTCCGCAAGGAGATTAGCGATCACATCTGCGCGTGAGGCATTGTTTGCCGTCGCCGCGATGCGGAAGCGCCCCTCGGCGAAGGCGGGATCGAACGGAATCACTGTGCCGAAATCCCACGGGTCGAGCCGGTCGAGCAGGTGGATGTCATAGAGCGTCGTGTCGGGGCACGCCCAGTTGACAATCTCCTCGTACGCCTCGAAATTGCCGCGCTTGCTGTGGATCACCATCTTGACACTGAGATCGGCGAGCGAGAACGGGATGTAGACCGCCGTCATCTCGGTGCGGATGCGCCGCTCGATGTCCTGATTTGCAAACTCCTGCGGGAACTGCTGTGCGAGCACGCGCGCAGCATTCTGCGCCTGCACCGGTGTCACGGCGAATGGAATCGCCTTCTCCGGCACATTCTCCGCGCCGACACCCATGATGAACTGCCGCCGATACGCGCCCGGGCGCACGAGCTGCTCGTCCTCGAACGTGTTGTTGCAGTAGCCGCACGTGAAGAAATGCTGCGTCGACTCTCCCGTGAACTCTCCGCCGCAGAAGGGACAGACGAACGTGAGCTGACAGACGCCCGCAAACGCCTCCACCGTCGTATCGTCCCAGAGCGCGAGCTTGCCCGCGACGCTCTTTTGGCGGTATTTTTGACTGAGAACCCGCTCGTTGTGCGGGTCGACACCCGTCATCACCTCGACGTGTCCCAGCTTCATCGCGCCGTCTATGATCTGCACCGGCTTGTGACGGAACGTGATCGGCGACGCCCAAAAGACCTGCTCGTTCGTCCACGGAACCGACGTGCCGCAGAACGCACAGACATACGCCGCCGCCTTTTGGTCGGAGTACATCGCCCCGCCGCAGCTGCGGCACTGGATCGCGCGAACCTCCTCCGGCATGAGGATCACCTGCCTTTCGATGGATGAAAATGGAGAGAATTCGGTTGATTTTATCTTACCATGAAAATGATCGCTTGTGACCTGTTATAAAATGAAAGTTTTTTGAAAATATTGACGTTCCTTGTGATATACCTCCTTAGTGAGGAAGGTGTACAGCGTGTGAGCGTAGAACTTCGGTCGCTGATTGACGAAATTTGCCGGACAGGGGAGCTGAAAAATAACAGAATAGGTATGTCAATTACTCATCGGCAACCTCTTATTTTAGCTCCCATTAGAAGTTTGTTTGGAAAAGCCAATTATGTGTCGGCACAATTATTCAGTTATAACGGCAAGGGCGCCTGTCCTCATTGTAAGGGGAAAGGTGTAGTCATCACAGAAATGGCTTTTATGGATCCGGTCGTTCAAGTCTGTGAGCAGTGTGAAGGAAAAAGATATAGTCAGCCCCTCGACAGTAAAAAGATGAGGGGTTGTTGCAAGCGGGTTTTGAGTACAGTAAACAGGTCGCCGCATAAGCGCCGACCGAAGGGCTGAGGTAAAACGCTATTCTTGTTCTTTGGAAAGACCCGCTAAATACTCATTCACACGTCCGTAGTAGATGCGCAGGAACTTATTTGCCCCTGCCGTCATGTAGACGTAGTAAGGTTTTCCCTCGGAGCGTTTCTTGGCCATGAAGTTGTAGACTGGATCGTCGGGAGCACGCATCAAGAGTCCTGATACAATCTGAAACAGCGCTCTCCTTAGATGCGGAGACCCTGCCTTGGATGTCTTGTTGCGCTGCATTGTCCCGGACTGCTTTGCCCCCGGATCGACACCTGCGAAAGCGGTCAATGAGCCGCGCCGAGGGAAACGGGTGATGTCGCCGATTTCAGCAATCAGCTGACTTGCAAGCGTCGCTCCGACGCCGTTCATGGCGATAACGACCGGGTATTCCGGCAGTTTTTCGGCAAGTTCGATCATCTGCGTGCGCAGCGTCTCGACTGTTTTGGACAGCACGTTGAGCTGAGCGACGGCGGTTTGTACCAGGCTCTTCGTCATCTTGTCCATCGGGAGCATTGCGATAAGATCCTTTGCCTTCTCCCAGAGCATCCTGGGCTTGTCTGACTGGAAGTTGTAGCCGTGCCGATGACACCATTTGCGGTAACGCTCCGTAAAGGTGGAAAGACGCATCGAGCAGACATAATCGACGTGCCAAAAGGCAGAAACATAGTCCACCCACTTTTGCGAGTCGTCCGCTCTTGCGGGGCTTTCAAAATAGGTGTTGGCACCGGGATAGACCTGATCGGTGAGGGCGATGAGGTTGTTCTTGCAGGCAGTTCTTTGCCGCATACAGAAGGCAAACTGCCGATTCATGGTTTTGAGCTGTGTGCGTGTGGTATCCATGCCTGTATGCTGAGGCAAATCGTACCAGTTGTCAAGGGCATAACGCGCAATCTTCTTGGCATCGGCTTTATCCGTCTTGACGCTGCGCAGTGTGTTATTTCCAAAGTCTTTGATAAGTTTGGGATTGACGGCAGATACGAAAAGATCGGAGTCAGCAAGCCATTGGAGCATCGGCTCGTAGTAACGACCTGTGTGCTCCATGACGATGTGTGTATCTCCATCCAAACTGCGGACAAAGGAAATGAGTTCCCTGATGCCGCTCTTGGTGTGGAGCACCTCGAAGGGGCGGGCAAGGAGCTTTCCACCGGGCTGGAGTGCGGCGACCATGCTTTTGCCCTTAGAAACATCAATACCGACAGCGTTCATGTGAATCCCTCCAAAACAATAGATTTACTGCAATGGTGCACCAAACTCCTCATTGCCGATTCGATCTATTGAGGGCTGACACGAACGTGCAGGAATGCAGTTCTACCTGCATCAAACGAACAACTGGGAATGGGAGGATGGCTGACGGACTGTCTTACGGACGTAAAGTTCCAGGAGGTCTTCGTCAGACCAATGCACTCTCATTCTACAGCTTAGGTAATGAGGTAGACAAGGGAGCGGTCGCGTACCGCTTCCCTGATCTATAAATCTATTGTAATAGGAGGTGTCTGATATGGATCAGATTTTGACAATACGTCTCTATGCGGCGGGCATCGGAA
>ERZ773072.1393-NODE-1393-length-12131-cov-56.408413_pt1 | contig 12131 bp, 8 predicted proteins | sample MGYA00580617_ERZ773072 | MGnify/ENA primary metagenome ERZ773072 (study PRJEB29015, sample SAMEA2737970) | human oral metagenome | biome: human oral; feature: human-associated habitat; material: dental | place: China | collected 2122 ... | reverse complement strand
TCATCAACCAAATCCGTATGAAAATCGGCGTGATGTTCGGCAGCCCTGAAACCACAACCGGCGGTAACGCGCTCAAATTCTACGCCTCCGTCCGCCTCGACATCCGCCGTACCGGTCAGATTAAAAAAGGCGATGACGTTATTGGTAACGAAACCAAAGTCAAAGTCATCAAAAACAAAGTTGCGCCTCCATTCCGTCAAGCCGAATTCGATATTCTTTACGGCGAAGGTATCAGCTGGGAAGGCGAATTGATCGACTTGGGCGTCAAACATGACATCGTTGAAAAATCCGGTGCATGGTACAGCTACAACGGCGCAAAAATCGGCCAAGGTAAAGACAATGTACGCGTTTGGTTGAAAGAAAATCCTGATATCGCCAACGAAATCGATGCCAAAATCCGTGCGGCAGTCGGTATCAATGTCGATATTACCGAAGGCAGATTGGACGATACCGACGGCGAACGTCCTGAAGAATAAGTCTGTTTGAAATTAAAGGTTAAAAAAAGCCTAAATAAAAGGCCGTCTGAAATCCGACCATTAATCGGATTTCAGACGGCCTTTTATTCATATCGCTTAAAGCCCCAATGCCTGAGCGTGAAACTCAATATGCGAATCGATAAAGCTGGCAATAAAGAAATAGTCATGCCCATAGCCCGGACGTACTTTATATTGGATATTGAAACCTTTTTCGCGTGCTGAGCGGACAAACCCTTCCGGTTGCAGAACTTCAGGATACAAAGCATCTTCACTGCCGACATCAATCAAAACAGGCAATTTATGCAAGGCGGTCTGAAGCAGCTTTGTACTGTCATAGTGTTTCCATGTTTCCACGTTTTGACCCAAATAAGCTGAAAACGCCTGCCTGCCGCCTTCCGTATCGATAGGATGACATAAAGGCGCAAAGGCAGAAACCGCAGCATATCGGCCAGGATAGTTCAAAGCCAAATGCAGCGCGCCATACCCACCCATGCTGAAACCTGCAATGCTGCGCTCTTTCGTTACCGGGAAATTATGCTCGATCAAATCAGGCAATTCTTGGCTGATATAGCTTTCCATTTGGTAATGCTGAGCCCAAGGTGCTTCAGTTGCGTTAACATAAAATCCGGCACCCTGTCCAAGATAATGTTCCTCGCTGTCGGCAACATGCTGACCGCGTGGCGAGGTATCCGGAAAAACCACGATAATATTCCATTGCGCCGCAAAGCGCTGGATTCCGCTTTGCCGAACCAATTCAGAACCATCACTATTTAGGCCGGAAAGAAAATATAAAACAGGCGCGGGATAACCTTTTAAGACTTGTGGCGGCAGATAGACATCAAATACCATATCCGTCTGGCAGGTTTGAGAAAAGTGGTGGTAGCGTTCCTGATGCCCGTTAAACATCTTTCTGCGTTCCAGCAAATGCAATTCTGAATTTTTCATTTTATTCCTTGTGAGGAAACAGCAATAAGCAGAATGTTAGCGCAAAACCTGTCCATCGTGTTGTTGCCCCATCTTTATTAGGGCAACCAAATCTGCTTTAAACAAGACTTACCAATCATGCGAAATCATTACGCCGACGGCATTTAAAATCTATACACAATCTCTGTGGATAAATCTGTTGATAAGCTTTGGGTAATCGTAAAATTTTCTTTAGGAACAAACCAAGTCTTAAATTGACTAAAATTTAATCAAATAAAACATAATAAAATCAAATAGTTATATTTATAAGATTTTACTATAATCATACAGTGAAAATTTATAGGTAAAACAAGGTTATGCGGCTTTGTGCATAAATTAGGGTTGACATCCCTAAAAATCGCCCCGAATCAAAAGCTCTGTGAAACAACGGCCGATTTCATCAGATGCCATTCAAAAGACGCGCGGCCACACATTTTGCGTTACAATACGCACTTATTTTTAAGAAAGAAAAATACGCCATGAAAGCCTCCCAGTTCTTCATTTCTACCCTTAAAGAAGCCCCTGCCGAAGCCGCACTTGCCAGCCACAAGCTGATGATTCGTGCCGGCTTGATCAAAGCCAACGCATCCGGTCTTTATACTTGGATGCCGATGGGTCTGCGCGTATTGCGCAAAGTTGAAAATATCGTGCGCGAAGAAATGGCCCGCGCGGGTAGCGTGGAGCTGCTGATGCCGGTGGTACAACCTGCCGAACTGTGGCAGGAATCCGGCCGCTGGGAGTTTTACGGTAAAGAACTGCTGCGCCTGAAAGACCGTCATGACCGCGATTTCTGCATGGGTCCGACTTGTGAAGAAGTGATTGCCGACATCGTACGCAAAGAAATCAACAGCTACAAACAACTGCCGAAAAACTTTTACCACATCCAAACCAAATTCCGTGATGAAGTGCGTCCGCGCTTTGGTGTGATGCGTGCGCGCGAGTTCGTCATGAAAGACGCTTATTCCTTCCATGCCGACTATGCCTCGCTTCAGACGACCTATCAAGATATGTACGACGCTTACTGCCGTATCTTCACCCGTTTGGGTTTGGAATTCCGTCCTGTTGCCGCGGATACCGGCAGCATCGGCGGTACCGGCTCTCACGAATTCCAAGTATTGGCTGAAAGCGGCGAAGATGTGATTGCATATAGCGACACTTCCGATTACGCCGCCAATATCGAGTTGGCACCGACTTTGCCGCTTAAAGGCGAACGCGCCGCTGCTCAGACCGAGTTGACCAAAGTACATACACCAAATGTCAAAACCATTGAGTCTTTGGTTGAATTCCTCAATATTCCGGTTGAACAAACCCTCAAATCCATCGTGGTTGAAGGTGAAAACGAAGGCGAACTCGTCCTGCTGCTGTTACGCGGCGACCATGAATTTAACGATATCAAGGCAGAAAAACTGGCCGGCGTGAAATCGCCACTGACCATGGCAAGCCCTGCCGCGATTGTTGAACAGTTCGGCGCAAACGGCGGCTCTCTCGGCCCTGTCAACTTCAAAGGTAAAGTCTATGCCGATTTCGCCACCGAAAAAGGCGCAGACTGGGTGATTGGCGCGAACGAAGACGACTACCACTATACCGGCTTCAACTTCGGCCGCGATGCTGCCGAGCCTGAATTTGTCGATTTGCGCAATGTCATCGAAGGCGACATCAGCCCCGACGAACAAGGCCGTCTGAAACTGGCGCGCGGTATTGAAGTCGGTCACGTTTTCCAATTGCGCGACAAATATACCCAAGCCATGAATGTCAGCTTCTTGGACAATAACGGCAAATCCCAAATCATGGAAATGGGCTGCTACGGTATCGGTATTACCCGCGTTGTGGCTGCCGCCATCGAGCAAAACAACGACGAAAAAGGCATTGTTTGGACCAAAGCAATGGCGCCGTTTGAAGTCGTTATCGTGCCGATGAACTACAAAAAATCTGAAGCTGTACGCGAAGCCGCCGACAAAATCTATGCCAAGCTTTTAGCTGCCGGTGCGGATGTATTGTTGGATGACCGCGACGAACGTGCAGGCGTATTGCTGAATGACTCCGAGCTGTTGGGTATTCCTCACCGCATCGTAATCGGCGATCGCGCCTTAAAAGAAGGCAATGTCGAATATGCCGAACGCCGTGACAATCAGGCTCAAGCCGTTGCAGTATCAGAAGTTGTCGCCAAGGTTTTGGCCGCATTGAACGCTTAAATCTTTTTCAATCATGAAAAGGCCGTCTGAAACTGATTATTTCGTTTCAGACGGCCTTTTTCTGTTTTAATAAATAATGTTTTTTCCGTAGCTCTCTAATATTTCTTTGATTTTCAAAATGGTTTCTTTAGGCGGCGGATGTACGCCTTTTAATTTGTATTCGTCGCCGCACAAAGCCCATTTGTGTGCGCCCAATTCGTGATACGGCAAAAGCTCGACCATTTCGACATTCTCCATATCACCGATAAACTTGCCCAATAAATGCGCTGAACGCTCATCATCGGTATAACCGGGAACAACCACATAACGTACCCGTGTCGGCTGATTGCGTTCGGCAAGATAGCGCGCGAATTTCAGCGTTTTGGTATTTGGAATACCGACAAGTACTTTATGGATTTCAGGATCGATTTGTTTTAAGTCGAGCATAACCAAATTGGTATGATCGAGCAAATCATCCAAAATCGAGTCATAGTGCAAAGCATAGCCATTGCTGTCGAGACAGGTATGGATATCGTGTTCCCGACAGGCCGTAAACCAATCGCGTACAAACTCATATTGCAATAACGGCTCACCGCCGGTTGCCGTTACGCCTCCGCCTGTCGCACGCAGATAATGACGATAGGTCATGACCTGCTTCATCACGGTTGCCACATCCAATTCCTGCGCCTGCTCGGTATGAAAATCCCAAGTATCGCGATTATGGCAATAAAGGCAACGCATCAGGCAACCTTGCAAAAAGAGCACGTAACGCAAGCCCGGACCATCGACAGCACCGCAAGATTCAATCGAATGAATAATGCCTTTGCCGTTATAGTGACGGTGGCCAAGGTCTTTCAGTTCCGGCTCGGGGGTAATGGCAAAAGTCGTGGACATAGTGTTCGGCTCAAAAATGTTTTTGCTTATATGGATTGTACGATAATAAAGGCCGTCTGAACATTTCAGACGGCCTTGGAGCTTTGTTTCAAAACAAACCAAATGCAAATTTAGCTTCCGGTTTGTTTTTCCCCCGAATTACATGGTTTCTGTGAACGTACGGGTAATCACGTCAAGCTGTTGTTCACGGGTCAACGAGTTGAAGCGAACCGCATAACCGGACACACGAATGGTCAACTGCGGATATTTCTCCGGATGGTGCATTGCATCTTCCAAAGTCTCGCGATTCAATACGTTGACGTTCAAGTGTTGACCGCCTTCCAAAATACCGTCTTCATGGTGGAAATAACCGTCCATCAAACCGGCAAGGTTGCGTTCGCGAGAATGCTCGTCTTTACCCAACGCGCCAGGAATAATGGAGAAGGTATAGGAAATACCGTCTTTGGCAAACTCAAATGGCAGTTTGGCTACGGAAGTCAATGAAGCGACTGCACCGTTAACGTCACGGCCGTGCATTGGGTTTGCACCCGGACCAAACGGAGCACCTGCACGGCGGCCGTCTGGAGTATTACCGGTTTTCTTACCGTAAACAACGTTGGAAGTAATGGTCAGTACGGACTGAGTCGGAGTGGCGTTGCGGTAAGTTTTGTGGGTTGCCACTTTTTTCATGAAGCGTTCAACCAAATCGCAGGCGATATCGTCAACTCGGTCGTCGTTGTTACCAAATTGTGGGTATTCGCCTTCGATTTCAAAGTCAACGGCAATGCCGTTTTCGTCGCGAATCGGTTTCACTTTGGCGTATTTAATGGCAGACAGAGAGTCGGCAGCCACAGACAGACCGGCAATACCGCAAGCCATCGTACGGATCACATCACGGTCATGCAATGCCATCAATGCAGCTTCGTAGCTGTATTTGTCGTGCATGTAGTGAATGATGTTCAACGCGGTAACGTATTGGGTTGCCAGCCAATCCATGAATTTGTCCATGCGCGCAAAGACAGTGTCGTAGTCCAAGACTTCGTCCATAATCGGTTCGGTTTTCGGACCAACTTGCTCTTTAGATTTTTCATCCACACCGCCGTTGATTGCGTACAGCAGGGTTTTTGCCAAGTTGGCACGGGCGCCGAAGAACTGCATTTGTTTGCCGACAATCATTGGGCTCACGCAGCAGGCAATAGCATAATCATCGCTATTGAAATCAGGACGCATCAAGTCGTCGTTTTCGTATTGGATAGACGAAGTGTCGATGGATACTTTGGCGCAGTACTCTTTAAAGCCTTGTGGCAGTTGTTCAGACCACAATACGGTGATGTTCGGCTCAGGAGACGGACCCATGTTGTACAGAGTGTGCAACACGCGGAAGTTGGTGCGTGTTACCAAGGTACGGCCGTCCAAGCCCATACCGCCGATGGATTCGGTTGCCCAAATCGGGTCGCCGGAGAAGAGTTGATCGTATTCCGGAGTACGCAGGAAACGGACCATACGCAGTTTCATCACCAAGTGGTCAATGAATTCTTGCGCTTGGGTTTCGGTAATCACACCATTTTTCAGGTCGCGTTCGATGTAGATATCCAAGAATGAAGATACACGGCCGAAAGACATTGCCGCACCGTTTTGAGATTTAACGGCAGCGAGGTAGGCAAAGTAAGTCCATTGGATGGCTTCTTGTGCATTTTTTGCAGGGCCGGAAATATCGTAGCCGTAAGAAGCCGCCATTTCTTTCATTTGGCCCAATGCTTTGTATTGCTCATTGATTTCTTCGCGGCGGCGGATCACTTCTTCCAAGTCCACACCGTTTTCCAAATCGGCTTGCAGTGAGTTGAACTGGTTGAGTTTGTCTTTCATCAAGAAGTCGATACCGTACAATGCAACACGACGGTAGTCACCGATAATACGGCCACGGCCATAAGCATCCGGCAGACCGGTAATCACGCCTGATTTACGGCAACGGCGGATGTCGGGAGTGTAAACGTCAAACACGCCTTGGTTATGGGTTTTGCGGTATTTGGTGAAAATTTCGCTGACTTCAGGATTCAACTCAACGTTGTACACTTTGCACGCGTCTTGCACCATTTTCAAACCGCCAAACGGCATGATGGAGCGTTTCAAAGGCTCGTCTGTTTGCAGGCCGACGATGGTTTCCAAATCTTTGTTGATATAGCCTGGAGCGTGGCTGGTAATACCGGATATGATTTGCGCGTCGATTTTGTACGGCTCGTGCGTACGGTTTTCTACTTTAATACCTTCCAATACGTCCGCCCACAGTTTGGTTGTGGCTTCGGTTGCAGGTGCCAAGAAAGAGGCATCGCCTTCATAAGGCGTGTAGTTTTTCTGAATAAAATCGCGAACATCTACGTTGGTTTCCCAGTTGCCGCCAGTAAAACCTTCCCAAGCGGCTGGACGTTGCTGAACATCATTTGACATATCAAGCTCCTAATTTTATTGAAAATATAGACCGTAAATTTTCTGAAAGGATAGCACTAATACCCTTCCATTTACAGGAGTTTTCTTGAAATAAAATTACAGACTAGCCTTTTCTTGACTTACATCAATGAGAATAATTGTTACTTGGCACTACATCTCGGTTTCCAAACACTCGCGTTTAAAAACGGCGTAGAATACGAAATTAAGCCCTGAAGACAGACATCCTTCAGGGCTGAATTTTTATTGCATTTCATATAAAAGGCCGTCTGAAACATTCAGACGGCCTTTTATTCACTTAATCAATTAAGCAAACGGATGATGCAAAACGATGGTTTCTTCACGGTCAGGACCGGTTGAAACAATAGCCACAGGCGCACCGCACACTTCTTCAATACGTTTCAGATAAGCTTTAGCGTTTTCAGGAAGCTTGTCATATTCTTTCACGCCGAAAGTCGACTCGCTCCAACCCGGCATGGTTTCGTAAATCGGTTTGCAGGTTTCTACCGCATCGGAGCCGCAAGGCAGAATGTCGGTTTTGCTGCCATCAGGCAATTCATAACCTACGCAGATATTGATGTTCTCAATACCGTCCATCACGTCCAGCTTGGTAATGCACATGCCGGAAATGCCGTTAACTTGAATAGAGCGTTTCAGAGCAGCCGCGTCAAACCAGCCACAACGACGCGCACGACCGGTTACAGAACCGAATTCATGGCCGCGCTCAGCCAAACCTGCGCCCACTTCGTCAAACAATTCAGTCGGGAATGGACCGGAACCCACGCGGGTGGTATAGGCTTTAACGATACCCAAAACGTAATCCAGCATTTGCGGACCTACGCCTGCACCGGCAGAAGCGGCACCTGCCAAGCAGTTGGAGGAAGTTACAAACGGATAAGTACCGTAGTCGATGTCCAGCAACGTACCTTGCGCGCCTTCAAACAACAGGCTTTCGCCTTTGCGGTTTTTCTCGTTCAAAACACGGGAAACATCGGTAATCATCGGCGTAATGCGCGGTGCAACTTTTTCAATGACCGCCATCACGTCTTCAACTTTTACCGGCTCGGCATTGTGCAGGTGTTGCAACTGAACATTGTAATAAGCCAAAACGGCTTCCAGTTTTTCAACCAGTTTTTCAGGGTGCAACAAGTCCACCACGCGAATCGCGCGACGGGCAACTTTATCTTCATAGGCTGGGCCGATGCCGCGACCGGTTGTACCAATTTTGCTTTTACCGCGGGAAGCTTCGCGTGCTTGGTCAAGCGCAATGTGGTAAGGCAGAATCAATGGGCAGGTCGGCGCAATTTTCAGACGGCCTTCAACGTTTTTCACACCGGCAGCGTTCAATTCGTCGATTTCACCCAACAATGCTTCAGGAGAAACGACAACACCTGAGCCGATGAAGCAGTCCAAAGTCTCATGCAAAATGCCGCTTGGAATCAGGCGCAAAATGGTTTTTTTGCCACCGACGACCAAAGTATGGCCGGCATTGTGGCCGCCTTGGAAACGTACTACACCGCTGGTTTCTTCCGCCAGCCAGTCAACAATCTTACCTTTGCCTTCATCACCCCATTGGGCACCGATTACGACAACATTTTTAGCCATAGCCATCTAACCTTATTTCAGATACAAAATTTCAAAATAAAACTCAATCGTTCAAAGCGATTACTTTCCAAACGCCGTCTACCTGTTTCAGACGGCCTGTAACCTCTTCCGAACCGTTATAGCCGATACCGTAATCGATAACGACACATTGTCCTTGTTCGCGCAAAGCATCTACCGCTTCTTGAGCCGCAGGCATGTCTTTTACATCGACAGCCACCACGGATTCCCGTCCGATAGCAGGAAGGCGGCCGATAAAGCTGCGCAAATCAAAACTGAATCCGGCCGCAGGACGCGCGCGTCCGAAGTATCCGCCCAATCCGTCATAACGGCCGCCGCGTGCCACAGCATCATGACGGTTTGAACCATAAGCCGCGTAAAGCAAACCGGTATGGTAATTGTCAACGCGCAGTTCCGACAAATCGATATGCACTTTTTGATTTGGGAACGCATCGCATACTGCCTGCAATTCATCCAAAGCCGCACTGACTGCGGACAATTCCGGTAATTTCTCTCTAGCCAAAGTCAGCACTTCACGACCGCCGTACAGTCGGGGTAACAATGAAAACGCTTTTGCCCACATACCGTCGAGTTTCCACTCTTTGACCAACTGGCTGACAGCCTCAGCATCTTTGTCCTGCATCGATGAAAGCAGGATTGCCGATTGCTGCTCATTCAAATGCGCGGCATTTGCCAAAGCACGGAATACGCCGATATGGCCCAATGAAAGCAAGACCTCGCCCATGTCGGCGATTTTCATGCTTTTCAGCATCAAATCGATCAATTCAATATCCGCTTCAATGCCTTCCAAGCCGTACATTTCCGCACCCGCCTGCAAAGGCTCGCGCATATTGAGCAATCCGTCAGGCCGCGCATGAAGCACCGAACCGGCATAGCATAAACGGTTGATGCCTTGGTTGGCAGAAAGCAAGTGGGCATCAATACGTGCCACCTGCGGCGTAATATCCGCGCGGATACCGAGTTGACGGCCGCTGAGCTGATCGACGACCAAAATGGTTTTCAACGACAAACCGGCATCGATATGTGTCAATAAGGAATGACTGTATTCCATCAATGGCGGTTGCACCAATTCATAACCATGCACGCGGAACAAAGCCAACAGCCGCTCACGGGCGCTTTCCAGTTGTCGGGCATTGGTCGGTAACACGTCGGCAACGTGTTCAGGAAGCTGCCAAGACTTCATGAGAATCTACCTCTGTTTTTTTTGTAAACATAAAGGGCTGCTTAAATTTAAAACCAAATCAGCCTGACGACTGAAATTTTCCTGAATGCATCAACGGCAAATCCGATGCGGCTTCAACAAAACTGATTTTAAATTTAAACAGCCCCTGAGTAACGGCTTCAAACCGTCGAGTTATTAAAATCAGACTTTACCATATTAAAACGAATTTTGCACCCTGTTTACAGAGAACGTAAAAAAACATTAAAAACAAGGCCGTCTGAAAACCAAATGCATAGCTGCATCATTTTCAGACGGCCTTATTCATGCCTGAACAACCCGACGCTTAACGCCAGTAACGCCACCAAGGCATATCGTCAGATCGCCATTCGTGTTGCAAGAACGGGCTTTGCGGGAAGTTGGTTTCCAAAACGCGGCGTGTATCGGCAGCCAGTTGCGGCTTGTCCAGTTTTTTGTACGCCAATTCCATCATCGCCAAAGCTTCTTCGACGTAACGGGTATTTTGGTAACGGCTGACGATTTTTTGCGCACGGTTGGCCGCTGCGACATAAGCACCGCGTTTCATGTAATAACGCGCCACAGACATCTCGTTACCGCCCAAAGCGTCCACCAGCTTGGCCATACGCTCGGTTGCATCGGCAGCGTATTTGCTGTTTGGATAACGTTGAACCAACTCTGCAAACGCCTGATAAGCATCGCGGTTGGCTTTCGGATCGCGGTCGGACCAGTCTTGGGAAGCCAGCTTGTTCAAGAACGATTTGTCTTCGTTAAACAAAATCAAACCCTTCAGATAAAGGGCATAATCCATATTCGGATGCTGCGGATGCAGGCGTTGGAAACGCTCGACCGCCGCCAATGCTTTTTCGCGCTCCTCGTCCTTATAGTAGGCATAGGCCGTGTCCAACTGAGCCTGCTGCGCATAACGCCCCTGAGGGAAACGCGATTCCAAAAGTTCATATAACTTGACAGCCCGCGTATAATTGCTGCTGTTTAACTCATCTTGCGCCTCGGCATACAACTTCTCGACCGGCCAATCCTGGGTAATCTGCGCATCTTTGTCGGAAGTTCCCTTGTTGGCGGCACAACCGCCCAGCGCGATACCCAAAGCTACTACTAAAAGAATTTTTTTCATGCAGAACTCTTCCTTTGAAAATGCCGCCGATTATAACGACGATTTCGATTTTGGTGCAGCCCCCGCTGCGGAAAGTTGTCTAAATTTAACCGTCCCCCTCGAATATGCCGGCCTGCGGCTCGATGCCGCGCTGGCCAAACTGCTGCCCGACTACTCCCGCTCGCGGCTGGCCGACTGGATTAAAGAAGGCGCGGTATCGGTAAACGGCAAACCGGCCAAGCCGAAAGACAAACTCATCGGCGGCGAGAAGCTGGCCGTGCAAATCCGCGAAAGCAACGAAACCCTGGCCTTCACCCCCGAAGCCATGGATTTGGACATCATATACGAAGACGACAGCGTCATCGTCTTGAACAAACCCGCCGGACTGGTCGTCCACCCGGCGGCGGGCAACTGGTCCGGCACGCTGCTCAACGGCCTCTTGGCGCACTGCCCCGCGCTGCAAAACATCCCGCGCGCAGGCATCGTCCACCGCTTGGACAAAGACACCAGCGGACTGATGGTCGTGGCCAAAACCCTGCCCGCGCAAAACCACCTTGTCCGACAACTGCAAACCCGCACCGTCAAACGCATCTACCGTGCCGTTGCCGACGGCATCGTGCCGTTCGACGGCAAAATCGAAACCCAAATCGGACGCGACCCGCACAACCGCGTCAAAATGGCGGTGGTAAAATTCGGCGGCAAAGAAGCCGTTACCCACGTCAAAGTCTTGGAACGCTACCAGGCGCACAGCTACATCGAATGCGCGCTGGAAACCGGCCGCACCCACCAAATCCGCGTCCACATGCGCGAAGCCAAGCATCCGCTGGCGGGCGACCCCGTTTACGGCAACCCGCGCCATCCCTGCTCGGACACGGTAAAAACCGAAATCAAGGCATTGGCCCGACAGGCATTGCACGCCTACCGCCTGAGTTTCATCCATCCGCAAAACGGTGAAGAAATGCAGTTTGAAGCCCCGCTGCCGCAGGATATTTACCGCCTGCTGTCCGTATTGCGGCTGGAAAGCGGCCTCGACTCCCCGCTCAGCCGCGAAGAAGAATGGCGGAACAAACTCGATGACGATGACGACGATTGGAATGAAGACGACTACGATGTCGAAATCGTTTATGTCAAAGAATAAGTTTTTCAGACGGCCTTTAAGGTTTGAGGCCGTCTGAAAATAATATTCAAACATACAAAGAGGCCGTCTGAACCCTTTTTCAGACGGCCTCCCCTTATCTATAGTGGATTAAATTTAAACCAGTACGGCGTTGCCTCGCCTTGCCGTACTATCT
>ERZ773072.1389-NODE-1389-length-12159-cov-43.793291_pt1 | contig 12159 bp, 6 predicted proteins | sample MGYA00580617_ERZ773072 | MGnify/ENA primary metagenome ERZ773072 (study PRJEB29015, sample SAMEA2737970) | human oral metagenome | biome: human oral; feature: human-associated habitat; material: dental | place: China | collected 2122 ... | reverse complement strand
AAGTACGTGGCGTCATCTCCACAGAGGTCGGCTACGCCAATGGCCATACCTCCCGCCCCAGCTACGAGGAAGTGTGTAGCCACACTACGGGCTTTGCCGAAGCCGTACACATCACCTACGCTCCCGATCAGGTAAGCCTCAGCAAGCTCCTTGAGCTCTACTTCCTGACGATTGATCCGACGTCGATCAACAAGCAAGGTGGAGACGTGGGCGATCAGTACCGCACGGGCATCTATTACGCCGACACCGCAGACCTACCGACGATCAAGAAAGCGATCGAGACGCTACAGCGTGAGCATGCACAGCCCATCGTCATCGAGGTAGAGCCCCTCCGCAACTTCTACGACGCAGAGACTTACCACCAAGACTATCTGGACAAGAATCCATCAGGCTACTGCCATATCCGCCCCGAACTCTTCCAGATCGCTCGCGAGGCCAACGCCTATGTCAAGCCTTCGGACGAAGAGCTACGCCGTCGACTCACCCCCACTCAGTACGCTGTCACGCAGCATGCCGCTACGGAGCATCCCTTTGACAACGACTATTGGGATGAGAAGCGCGAAGGCATCTATGTTGATATCACGACGGGCGAACCACTCTTCATCTCCACGGATAAGTTCGACTCGGGCTGCGGATGGCCCAGCTTCTCCCGCCCCATTGACTCCACCCTCATCAGCGAGCATCAGGACGACTCCCACGGCATGAAGCGTATCGAGGTGCGCAGTAAGACGGGTAAGGCTCATCTCGGTCATGTCTTCGAAGACGGTCCGCAGGAGCTGGGTGGCCTACGCTACTGCATCAATAGCGCAGCCCTCCGCTTCATCCCCCGCGAAGAGATGAAGCAAGCCGGCTACGCCAAGTACCTCCCTCTCCTCGAGAAGAAGCAGAGCAAGGCGGAGAAGTAAGGTAAGCTACCACAACACTACACACAACGATCCCATCGGAGAAGGCTCATTCATCTCCGATGGGATCGCTGTATCTACGGTCATCTATCTCTAAGCACAGCAAAAGCCTTATGTCCCATCGGGGGAAAGGTGCTTGCACTGTGCCGAACAAAAAAATATCAAGTGAAGGAGAGCGCATGGCCTCCTTCACTTGATAGATTACGGAGATGTGGGATCGGGTACTAAGGGGATAAGATGACTCCTATCACTTTGTCGGCATCAGATCCCTATATGCTTCTCTAAAATCAATTTGAGCAACGTTTCCCTGTTCAGATTGATTAAATGATTGGTACATCTATTCTATCACGTGCAACTACAACATCATTTTTGATGATGTAGCACTCTACATAATGAGATCCTCTGAAGTTTGAGGTCTCATGCCGTTCATCATTAGCCTTATTTGCTTTCAGTATTTCTCCGCGCAGACAGTTTCTTCGTTTTGCTTCATCACCAACGTTTCGAACTTTCCCAAATACTGCATACGGCTTTTCTACGGTAGTGCTCTCTATGAAAAAATCTAATGAACGTATCGTATTGATTCTTTCAAATCTCCTCAATATATCCCGCAAATAAGCAGGTTGGAAACCATTGGCTGTAATCCTGCAGTTGATTATGAGTTCTTCGGAGATGTTAATTGGATACATGTCCTCAATAAACTGCTCTGGATCTTGATACGAAACAGAGAAACATTTACTTTCGAGTATACCCACTGAATCTCCTTTGGGAAAGGCATTGCCAAAGACATTACGCCAAATATCATGACGCTTTCTTTCGTTCTTTTCTGCAATCGCAGCTTGGGCCCAAGACCAAGCGTCACGAGCTTTTGTCTTGAACGGATGCTTCACATACACATGCTGGTTGCTGCCCAAAGCGGGATAGTGTTCTTGTCAGGGCTCCCGCATCAAAATCGGCTTCAGTAGTGTTCTCTTCACGCACATACCCACATACAATGGAAACCGGCCCTTACTTTTCTTCCGTCCATGACCCTCGCGTCGTCGGACGTTGCAAGCACAAACTCAGCGACATCCTCATGGTCGCACTCATCACCTACCTTTGTGGCGGAGAGGATTATAGTGACATGTATCAGCTATGCCGCTTCCGAGGCAAAGAGTTCAAACCGCTACTTGAGCTACCCAATGGTTGCCCGAGCGAAGACACCTTTGAGCGCGTCATGCAAGCCGTGCATCCCGATGAGATAGCCGCTTGTCTCGAAGTCTATACCTCGCAGATCATCAAGGATTTATCGGGCATGCACATTGCCATAGACGGCAAGAAGATGCGCGGGACGAATCCTCGGGGACATGGTGAGAGTAGCTACATCCTCTCGGCTTGGGTCAACGAACACTCTTTAAGTATTGCTCAAGAAGCAGTGGGAGAGAAGACGAACGAGATTACGTGTGTGCCGAAACTCCTTGATAAGCTTGCCCTTGACGGGGCCGTCATCACGATGGATGCCATGGGTACGCAGGTAGAAATAGCCGACCAGGTGGTTAAGAAGAAGGCTGATTTTGTCCTCGCTCTCAAAGGAAATCAACGCCATCTCTTCGAGGACACGACCGATGCTTTCTCCACGCGACAGCCACACAAGCGACACCTTGAGCAGGAGAAGGGGCATGGGCGTATCGACAAAAGGAGCTACAAAGTGCTCCCAGCAGAGGGCAATCTTACCGATGAAGTTGCACGACGTTGGCCGATGGTACGTAGCTTGGTGCGGGTCGAACATGAGGTTACCAAGCCCAATGCCCAAGCAACGAAGGAAACGCGCTACTACATCTCAAACTTGGACTTCAACGAGGCCTCTGCAACGGAGATAGCCTACTATATAAGGGAGCATTGGGGAATTGAGAACCGCCTACATTGGCAGTTGGATGTGACCTTGCGGGAAGATGCTTGCCGTGCGCGAAAGAACTTTTCGGCGCGCAATCTGAATCTCATCCGCAAGTTCGCTTTAGCTATTCTGCGCCAGCAGCATGACACGCTCTCACTTAAGGGCAGACGTTGGAAATGCAGCCTGCGCATCGACTACCTCAAGCAGGTACTCGGATTTTGATGCGGGAGCCCTGGAGAAAGGGGAAATGCCTCCTATTCATTATATTTGCCACTGATAAGGTATATAATTGTATATATGGTGATATGCCTTGAGTATGTATCCCTAAAAGATAAAACGGCGGATACATATCCAGAGTGTGCCACTCCAAATAATTGAAATAAGGTGATAGCGAGCCAATCATAGCACTGCACGTGAAAGAAATGCGCAAGAAGTATAAACTGATACAGACAGACCTCTCTGAGAAAGCAGGGGAGGGCTACGCTTTGCGAGTTTTAGGGATGATCAAGACTACAATTGGACTTGACCAATAAAGTCTTTGAACTTTTCACTTCATAGTGTGGTCCTATACCTATGAAACAAGAAGAATAAATAGACTCACTATTCAATCCAATAGCAATAAATGCAAGAGAATATTATCAATCAATTCGGAGACAGATCTCTTTATATAGAGAAGAGTCTAGGCAACATTTATTTGGCGAATGACTATACAAGAAACCCAGCTTCGGCTTTCGCTAGAGGCTCAGATGAGTTGCTGGGATATACGCCTGCTATTTGTCCTGAGATTCCGCGTCAAGAGGTTGATTTGATTCAAGAGTGGATAGAAGGCAAGAGTGACGCTACCGATAGCTCGACTCGATTAGCCCTGCTATATGGCAAGGCAGGCATAGGCAAGTCCATTGTGATGCACAAGCTATTAATGCATTTACAAGGACGAGAAGATTATCTAGTACTTGGAATTAAATCCGACCTTGTAGAGTTTACAAATATGGATGATTTGAGAGGGAAGCTTTACTTGCCAAGACCTATAGAAGATGTCATTCGTGAAGAAGCATCAAAGCGCAAGAGGGTAGTGCTCCTTGTAGATCAAATTGATGCCCTATCACTATCTCTCTCAGCCAATCGTACCCCATTACGCTCTCTACTCAGTCTAATCAGGAGGCTAGCAAACATCCCCCATATCAGGGTCGTGATCTCTTGTCGCCCCTATGATTTGGAGTATGATCCTGAATTACAGAATCTGAAGATAAAGAATCGATGGGAACTAAAGGAGCTTAGTGAAGAGCAGGTTTTGCAGACCCTACGAAGTAATGGCCACAATGAAAGCATGGATGATAGGTTAATTAGCTTCTTAGCTAATCCGCTACATCTGTACCTATTCTTAAAAGTAAGGCCTGAAGAGCGATTGACAGATCCTTTGTCTACAAACTTACTCTATCATCAACTGTGGAGCAAGTGTATCAATAATGCGAGTACTTACCCAGTCAGCAAAGCTAGTCTTTTATCCCTGCTTGATACTCTCGTGGATACTATGTATCAGCGTCAAGAACTCTCTATTCATATAAGAGAGTTTGAGACTCAATATGAGCAAGAACTTAGGTATTTACTGACCAATGATTTATTGATTGAATCTAGAAATAGGCAGATCCAATTCTTTCATCAGACGCTTTTTGACTATGTATATGCTCGTAGATTTCTAGAAAAAGGCAAGAGCTTATTGGATGAGCTGAAAGGCCAACATCAGGGATTATTTATCCGAGCCGCAGTAAAAAGCATATTGATGTTTTTGAGAGAGCAGAAACCAAAAGAGTATATATATACACTAGACCAATTATTATATAGCCAGGAAGACAATAGACTAAGTACATTTCGATTCCATCTAAAGTCCCTTGCTCTACAGACACTAGCCAGCTTTGAAACGCCGTCACGGAGTGAGTTAGATTTAATATCTCGAAAGATTTACCCCAATCCTGAGTATATGGAGCTAGTCTTTAACTCGGTCTATACCTTAAACTGGTTTCATGCTATCTGGGAGATTATAGATAACAAGGGAGGCTGGAAAAAACTATCTAAAACTTATCGAGAGCTAGCCATAACGATGTGCCGTAGGCTTCTTGGGAGGGATGTAGACTCTGTGCTTGATAGATTAAGCACAGAGCTAAACTTTGATGACGAAGAGGATCGCAAACATCTAGATAATGTATTGAATTTCTATGAATTGGACTATAGCGGTGATAAGTTCGTAGAACTGTATTTAAAGCTTGTCGAGGGACGTAATCCTCTTCAATATATAAATCTACTAAACAGTAGTATCCAAGGGAATCCGACCTTCGTCTGTGCTGAGCTGAAAGAGAATATCAGACTGCAACTCCAAGAAAATAAAGAAACTTTCTTTCCCAATATCAGTGTATCTTATGATGTGGGTGAGCTTTATAAAAAACTACTCAAGGAGCATTATAGCCTCGCTATTGATTTCTTGTTTGATGTACTTACTCTAGTTTACGAAACCTCCTCTTATGAGATAGGAGAAGCAGAAGATAATATACATCACTCCTATTCCTTTTGGAGTTTTCATAGAAGGATAAAGGGTGGCTTTGATTACAACTTCGTAGAGGATGTAACGAATATTCTTATAGACACCCTACTTGAGCATATTGATGACAAGAAGACCAGTCAGTATCTACTTCAATTAAGTAGAAGTAGATATGGAGGATTTGTATTTATAGCCTTATATATCTACACTTCACATCCAGAGGTATTCAAGGATAATCTTTGCGAACTCATCTGCCAGCGCGAAGTTTTAGCCAATGCTCCAAGCCGATTGGAATACCAAGCCGTTGAAGCCTTGAAGGCTTCTTTTGTATATCTCAACGAAATGCAACAGAAGTCTATTATTGATAGGATTCTGACCATCCATGACAAAAGCGAGTACAGACTAGACAAAGAGAAGGTGGAGTGGTGCAAAAAGTTTGGTCATCCTTTCCTCGATGTAGATTTGCACCGAGGAATTGCACTGAAGTCTATCCCTCTAACGGAACTAAGGAGAATTTCATGGAAGGCTTACCAAGAACGCCAGAGGATTGAGCGCAAATTTCATCCTGAGCGATTGGAGAATTGTCAGCCATGCAAAATATCAACTCGCTTCGGTGACCCCTCTCTGACTCAAGAGCAAGGGCAAAAGATGAGTCCAAAGGCTTGGCTAAACTCGATGCGTAAATATGTCAATGAGAGTGAGTCTGCTAACTGGGAGGCACCTACCTTGAGAGGACAATGTATTCTGTTTCGGGGGGTCGTGATTCAAGCCCCTGATAAGTTCACCGATTTGATTAAGCAAATAGCTCATGATGAGCTAATCCCTCTGGCATACGCACAAGCAGGGTTAGAAGGACTAATCCAGGCTGGCAGGATAGATGATGCAGTATGTGTCTTAGAGCATATGCTTATAGCAGTTAATCACGATATAAACTCAGACCACCGAGGATTCTGTATTCGCACCCTGCTTTTTGCTCTTGATAATATTGTTAAGCAAGACCACATACCCAAGCTAGTCGTTCAGTTGCTCTGCCAAGCCTTACTTGTGGCTAAAGAGTCAAAGCTAGAAGAGTATCAAAAAGATCAGGACACTCTTACGATTGGGATTAATCAGCCTCGTGGGCAAGCAGGGCACCTATTGGTAAGATGTGCTAGAGAAGATGGTGAATATAAAGAGGATATATTCAGTGCCATAGAAGCCGTCGCAGGTACCGCCTCTGTATATACTCGGGCTGCGATATTGGCAGAGATGGCTTATCTCAATTTCTTAGATCAACATAGGAATGTGCGTTTATTTAAGAATTTGATGTGCGATTATGATCCAAGGCTTATGGCTTTGCCTATCCATAACTACAACCCCCTTGTATATTTTGTTAATTATGCTCTGGAGGAGCTTATGGTATTCTTCCGCCATACTGTAGAATGCCCCAATTGCTATCCGCAGCAGATAATCATCCTATTTCTAGCATGGTCACACAACAACAGGGATGAGCGTATCAAAGAGATGCTTGATACCATGTGTAATGCTAGTCAAGAGGCAAGACTGTCACTACTTCGCTTCCTCAGCTCTCTTGATGAAAGTATAAATGAAGATGCTCTACTCTACATCCAAAGTTTGATGAAGTCTCAGTTTGAATCCCTTGAACTGGGCAAAGCCTTTGACCAGATGTTCTATCACATAGATCAATGGCCACGAGAGTATCAGGAAAAGATTATAGATACGTACATGAATACTCTTTTCTTTAGATATGAAACTAGCGGACTTATTCACTTCTTGGCTGGCTATGCGATTAAATCTCCAGAGCAGACTTTGAGATGGTTGGAGAAGATACTAAAGATCTCTCCCCCGAGTAAAGCTTATATATGGAACCAGATTGTCGAGGTGATTATTCAAGCTTATAATGGCATCAAGGCATTTAATCAACCTGATTATCAAGACGCTTTGGAATATGCTATGGACTTAATAGATAAGGTTATGCAGCATCCGAGCAATAGGTATATGATTTCTGACTTCATGAATAAGCTCGATAATGAATAATGAATATCAGCTAGAGCAACTTATGAGGGTATTGCAAAATCCTCAGCTCCAGTCTGGTTTGTATTTACTCGACACGGATCTGAATGACGATGAGTTGGGGACTTTCTTGAAAAGCATCAATGATTTCCATTATATCAAAGAAGTCTTGCCCCCCACGACAAAAGGTAATGAATTGGAGCTGTTCTTAGTAGGTCTACATTCTAGCTGTGATAGAAACCTGGATGTTTCATTCGATCAACTCGTTACCTTGGAGGGCAAAGCGAAAGATACTCTCCTTTATATGCTCCTCGTTAATGTCTTGAAAGGGGTTTGTCATAAAAGGATAAATGTAATTCATGTATGTGGAGAAGTGGATTTGTCTTCTATTTGTTCAGAAGACTTACACAAACTTCATGGAGCTCTATTTCATAACAGCGAAATAACTCTGGTAATAGGTCGACAACAAAGTGAGATATTTGGGGAGCATACTATTATAAAGAGAATATTAATGAAAGGAAAGATTAGAATGTCTATGGAATTAAGCAAGGTATATATTTCGTACAGACATGATAGTAAATACGACGGAGTACTAGATAGCATCAAGAAAGGGCTTCGGAGTCATGGTATTAACTTCTCAATTGACCAGAATAGTCTTCGATACAAAGACAATATTGAGGAGTATGAAAAGGAAATAGGTCAGGCTGATAGGGTCATTATGATTATGACTCCTGACTACTTCAAGTCACCGGCCTGTATGTTTGAAATGACTCAAATATTCGAATATGGAAGAGTGGAAGAGCGGGTTTTCCCGATTGTAGATATGGGAGACATCCCAAGAAATGGAGATGGATTGAGGCAGGTAAAAGAGTTTTGGCAAAGCGAAAAGGAGAAAAAAGCTCAGGAGCTAGTAAAAGAGCCTGGCAATTCAAGATTTCGAATAACCGAGATAGAGAAAATCGATAATATCATATGTCGGCTAGATGACTTATGGCAGTTTATTGTTCACGTTAATACGGGAAGTATAGATGAGCTAACAAAGGACGATGCTGCTATGCTGATCGTGGCTCTAAAAAAGTCTTTGTACACTCCCTCTGTTGATATAGAAATGAATAGATTATCACTTTCATCAACAGACACGAAGCCAACTACGCCTCGAGCAGTTAGCCAATATGGAGATAAGTCTATCTATATAGAGAACAATTCAGGAGATATAATAATAAACTAATGGATCTATCCTCAAAGAGCGAAATCAACAGAGCAGGTGCATAAGAGAAGAGGCTACCAAGCGAATCTCTCGCTTGATAGCCTCTCGAATGAATTAGGGGAAGACCGTGCCTCAACTAGATAGTGTATCCGAAGAATCTCATGCCACTCTCAGAGTTGCGATTGATCATAGGATACTTCTCAGGGTAATACCAAGCTATGAGTTCGCAGGCAGAGGACATCCCAAAGTGCTTGATCTCCCCAATGACCTCTTCAATAAGCTGGGAATTGATAGAGGGGGCCTGGATAAGTCGATTCCATGCGCTAGCGATGCTTCGTGGATCGTTCTCATCAAGGATTTTGGGCTTATGCCATCCATAGCTGTGTAGGCAGTGTAGACAATCCAAAACTTCCTCTATCTTCTCCTTTCGAGGAGAGCGACCTGCCTTAAAAGGGAGGAGTTCACTGATGCGATTCCTACGATCTAAGCGCCACTGTTCTTCTTCAGACTCATAGGACATGGACATTAACTCAAAGTAGCGGAGTATCTCTTTCTCAACCTGCCTACGAGATAATGATCGCACCTCCTTAGTATACTCCTTAGATGGCTTGTCAGGATGATCATGGTAGAGGAAGTTAAAGAAGTAGTCGACCTCTTCATACAGAGTGAACCCATCGCTGACCATCTGTTGATTACGTCCAGTGACGGATTCGTATAGAGAGGCAAACTCCTTGAACTGATCGCATTTTTTAAGGAACTGGTCACTCGCTCCAGAGGTATACTGAGGTAGCTTATAGAGTCTCTTAGGCTTAGGCAAGTCCTCTCTATCTGCCAGAGACTTGGGAAGAGACTTGGGCACCGATGAGACCGCCTGAGCCTTCTTCCACCATTGGTCAAAGAGCTTGACTACCTGCTCTAGACTAGACACCACCTGCCCGACTTCGTGCCTAGCACTGAACGCCATACCGGTAAGGTTCGCAGAAGTCAGGAGACACCAATCATCGATGAGGTAGATTTTTGCATGCAAGTTGAACAGACTACGAATCTTGGTGTTGGGGCTTTCCTTAAATTGGGCATAAGTGTCACGACGAATAAAGCCAGAGTCGACATCGGTTAGTACCCGAAAATCTATGTGGCTACGCATCCAGTTACCACCGATGATCTTCTGTACATCTTTGAAGCTCCCAATGTAGGGAGATGCTATCCAGATGCGTTTTGTCGCTTGGTCACAATGCTCTCTAAGCGTATCGACGAGACTTTGACCTGATAGTATAGTATTCATTTCTGCTGTTAAGATTTGTCGTAATGATATAGAGCTGGCATCCAAAGACCAAGCCTGCGGGATGGGAGTCGGATACAACGGCTTCTTGTGGCCATTCTCTCCCAGTCTCTAGTGAAGGAAGCTCAGGGAGCTTCCTTCACTAGATAGATGACTAAGGAGCTGGATAGTGAGCTAATGGTTAGGATAAAGCGTATCACTTCGTATCCATCAGATCCCTAGATGCCCGTCACCAGATGGGTTGCTCGGATGATTCTCCGAAGCGCCTCCTCCAGCATCAGGCGTGGACTTCTTGGGCTTCTTCGTGCGGGGAGTGACCCGCTCGAAGCTCACATCGTCCAAGCGGAAGTACTCGGAGTTGGGTCGGAGTATCACGCGAGCTTCGGTGATATGCGTGTTGGCATTAAATTCCTCTCCCTTGGGTACGACCTTGCTCTTGAAGCTAGGCTTCAGTTTACCGAGACGACCGAACTCGACCATATCGCCGTTAGCGACGAGCTTTCTCGCCATGTCGGCGGCTAGATTGAGCACGGAGGCTACCTCCATGTAGTTGAAAGTAGTTTGGTCAGCGACCATTTCGCAGAAGTGGTCGAAGGAGACGCTACGTCGGTCTGTGGGCGACGCTACTTGTACGATCTGCCCTTTGAGCTTGCCGATGCTCATTTTTCTTTCGCGTAGCACATAGGCTAAAGGCTTGTTTTTCCCATGGGATTCAAATGGTATTAAGCTGTTAGTAATAATGTGTTTATGTGTCTCACTTGGTACACATTGCGAAGTTAACCATTTCTATTCAAAATATTCCTATATAGCACACGTTACAAAGCTATATAGTAATCGAGCCAATACTATATAGTAATCCCCCAAAAGCTATATAGTAATCGCATCAATACTATATAGTAATCAGATTAAAGCTATATAGTAATCACATCAATACTATATAGGAATCAAGTGAAAGCTATATAGGAATACGACGAAAGCTATATAGCAATCGGAGTGATCCTATATAGGAATCAGCCCAAAGCTATATAGCTTTCGTCGTAGAGCCTTGCTCGAGGCGCCTCGCTCCCAGAATAGGGCAAGGGTGCTACCTCTATATCTTGTTGAGATCTACATCATAGCCACTCTTCTTCATTTCCTTGGCGACAGCCAACTTCCAACCATCCCCTTCATCCATCTTAATGTAGACGACACCTGAGATATCATTGGGCGTCTCAATATCACCTTTGACGAGGGCACAGACATTCTCCCGTCCAATTTTCCCGATGAGATAGCCGTGTTCGAAGATTACATTCTGTCTTGCTCGAGGCTTCAGGTGATCTTTTTCCCCTTTGGATGCGCCCAAGTCACAAGGAGTATAGAGCACAATACCAAAGCCGACATTAGTGTTCTCTTCGATCTTCTCAATGATGGTATGCCCCGAACTTGCTTGCTCATGCAGGATAATAGCCTTGAAGCCTAAATTCTCTACGAACCGAGCAGCCTCTGACTTTGCAGCATTATCATGCCCATGTACGATAAATACTTTTGATTTATCCATTGATGTTTTAGGCTTGTTGGGGGTTAGAGCTGCTGACGTTGGCGCAGTTCCATGAAGTAGATTTCTGCACTCTATGAAGACACTCTTAGTGATGTCTGTAGCAGGCCCTGCATCTGTAATTATATCATAAGGCTCAATGGCCTTTCCCAAAAGCCGGTGTATACCAGCATACTGGATTGATGACTGCTCTGATTCTTTGATGAGGATACGTCTAATCTTTACATTATCAAGGAAAGCCCCATTAAAGAAGAACTGCTCTCCTCGTAAGTAAGGACCAATTATCTCCTCCTTTATTTCAGATAAGTCGATCTTGTCCAGCTCATAATACGGTTTTGCAAATTCATTAGTATCTATGAGTACGTGATAGTAAGGCATAAGCTCTTGTCTTATTTAGGGGCAATTATAGGCGAAACAGATATAAGGAGGCGGCGAAGTGAAACGCTACGAAGAGGCGACTTACTTGCCGATGCAGAAGTGAGCAAAGATGTTGTGAAGGACGGAGTCACTTGTGATGTCGGCTCCGGTGACTTCTCCGATGGCCGTGATAGCACCACGCAGGTCGGGCGTCAGCAGATCCGTGGGGAGGCCATCCGTTAGCCCCGTACGCACGGTCCTTAGGCTATGAAGTGCCTTTGTGAGAAGCTCATGGTGGCGGGCATTGCTCACGACAAGGTCGGTAGACTTGAGTTCGGGCAGCGCCAAGGCCTTGATCAGTGCTGCACGAAGTTCATCCAAGCCGTCCCCTCGTTGGGCCGATATGGGTAGGATCGAAGGCGCTTCACCCGAAGGCAAATACTCGGTAAGTAGCGATGAAAGGT
>ERZ773072.1387-NODE-1387-length-12173-cov-11.475491_pt1 | contig 12173 bp, 10 predicted proteins | sample MGYA00580617_ERZ773072 | MGnify/ENA primary metagenome ERZ773072 (study PRJEB29015, sample SAMEA2737970) | human oral metagenome | biome: human oral; feature: human-associated habitat; material: dental | place: China | collected 2122 ... | reverse complement strand
TCTGATAAGTCAAACTAAAGCGCCTAACGCCTAAGGTTGGCTCAATGCCGCTGTTAAATATTATTTTTTTAAGTAGTATTTACAGCGGCTTTTCCTTTTTGTGCATAGAAAACAGGCTTGACATATGCCAGTAAGATATTTATAATTATCAATTGCGAACCTTAAAATCCGTTAAGGCGCTTTTCGTCTATTTTATAAGGAGACCATTAATGGTAACCAAAATTTCTGGCGAGGATTTTTCCGTTTGCTGGATCGTGTTGTAACTCATGAGATGATTGATGAAATGTTGAATGAACATGAAAAAGAAGTCATCGACGGTGAGATGCTTACTGGGTATCAGAATGTATATAATGCTATTTCCAAATTTTTTAACAAGACCATAAATCTTGCTGAAAAAGTTGGTTTTTCGGCTAAATCACTGATAATTCAGAGCCCTAATGATTTTAGCCATATTCCGTCCGTAGATATTAAGAATCTATTTTCTGAACGTAATGATGGAGATAATATTCTCGGTATTAATATGACTGAAGCCCTATTCTGTCTTTCTAATTCCGAGGAGATTCTTGCTAAAGTTCGGGAGAAAATTCACCAAGAGTTTGTTGATTCATCATCAGAACAATTTGTAGATCTTCTACTGGCAAAGGTAGAAAGTTTGCTGCGTAAGGTTGCAAATTGTCTGCGTAATTCTATTGCAGAGCTTATCTTTGAGGCGGGTATTGATGATGATATCATGCTTTCGCTTTTTGAAGAAACATCTGATCTAGCCCTGGTTGGTCTATCGGTTGTTTTGAATGTAAGTTCTGGTGATAAAGTTATCCTTTCAGAGGAAGAATTGAGAAAGATTCATGAATCTTTCGATAATGAGGGGAAAGTAATCTACACTTCAGAGGAGGAGTGCCGTAAGGTATGCGAAGTCTTGGGTTCTAAGGAATTATACAATGTATACATTCTAGAGTCAGAGTTCGATGAAATCTATAATTCCTACTATAAAAAGGTTATGGCTATTCGTCTGCTAATCGAAAAAATCTATCCTTGTTATACGTGTGAGTAATGTTCGCTTTGCCGCTACATGATGCTAATTGCGTCGCCTGTAGCGGCTTTCCTTTTACTACTTGCTTTTTTTGGATTTTAGTGTATAATCAGTAAGGCTGATTATGAATAAGATTACCCAAGAGCGTCAGCAACACTCCCATAACGCTGCTATGCGTTCAATTAATTATTTTATGGATGAAGCGTATGCTGATGATTTAGAAAAGCGCACAGAAGCACTTAATAGAATAAGTCGAGTACGTGATTATATAGATATATTTGCTGGTGATGTTATGTCACCCGAAGCAGCTCATGCTGGTGTACTTTATGAAATCAAAAAAGAGGAAAATTCAAATATTGAAAATGCTATTGCATCGGCTACTGCGTTGATGGAATATTATACATATCCAAACACGCACGAAGATGCTGCTAGCTATACGGCGGCGCTACTTAACGATATGGAATATATGGATAATTACGCCACATATTACAGAAATAGCGATACATATATGAGCCATAGGGCAAATAATAACGATAACGATGCCTGGCGTAAGACGTCTGCACCGATTGACATAAAAGAAATGGGCCGCTTGAGCGATGAAGTAAATATTGAATCAATTATAATTAAATCTTGCATTGTTTTAGATAAACTTGTTGAGCCTGTTCGCGAAGTAGAGGAGAGCGGGGATTTAAGCAGATTAGACGATAAAGTTTTAAAGAATATTACTGAGGCAGAGATTTTTTATGGACCATTATGCGAAGTATTTGGTTTTGATGGTCTGGCAATGGATTTACGCAGTCAATCGCACGTACTTAGGCTTTTAAAGAACGGCAAGCTGGAGGAGGTCGCAAAAGTGCGGGAATATTGCAATTCTATGCGTGAAATTGGTCCGCAGGCTGTACTAAGTAATATTGTGGAAGGTAACTTTGCTGTGTTTAATGCAGTTAAAGATGTTGATTGTATCCATGATTATGATTCAGAAATTCCATATTCAAGTATCCAGCTTGGCGAATTTGTGACTGATTTTGGTAACTTTTGGAGTGGCAAGGAAGGGGATCATATGCTAACGGCTGGTAATTGGCGCTTAAAAAGCGTTGGTTCGTTAGCAAATAAGATACAGAATTCCGAAAAAAGAGGATTCCCAATGGACGTGATGGGCTTTACTTTTATTCTTAAAGACGAAGAAGAACTGGCTGATGTGTTTGCGTGTGTAATAGAAAAAGTAATTTTAAGTGAAAATCTTGAATGTGTGCCAGCGCCTTCAAAAGAAAATTGGGTTTTTGTGCAAGGCGATGATAATTTTCGCAGATTGATACGCAAGAGGTTTAGTTATGATTTTATTCAAAAAAATATCCAAGTTATGGAAAAAGATGTGCATTATCGTGTAGCTAAGCTGACTTGTATATTGCTGGATGAGGAAAAGAATAGACAAATGCCAGTAGAGATGCAATTTTTAACTAAAGAAGATAGAAAAAACGCCAGAACAGGTACAGCGGCGCATATTATTTATAAAGCACAAAGTGAAGGAATTTTTTACTCTGCAGATGACCGTGAGCGAGCTTCAAAAATATTAACCAAGATGTATAATCGCAAAACTCATATGTATGATAGTGTAAGTACTCTTGAGGCAAATACGGAGTCTTTAATTCGCGGTACTGGCGATATGGATCGGGTTTATATGTTTAGCTGTCCAAAATAAAATGTTATAATCTACCTTATGATAATTTACTATACTGATGGTTCTGCAGTGCCCAATCCTGGTCCTGGTGGCTTTGCTGTAATTAAGGATATGAAGCCTCACATTTTAGGTAAAGATGATGATACTACTAATATACGCATGGAGGGGCTAGCTATAATCGCTGCACTTAAGGATTCTGCTGGTGCGCCATGTGAAATTTATACAGATAGTGAATTTTGGGTAAATGTAATTACAAAATGGGCAGCGGGTTGGCAATCTAAAGGTTGGAATAAAAAAGGCGGTGGCGAAATTAAAAATCTAGACATTGTAAAAGAAGTATATCCGCTTTATAAAGCCTCGCAAGCTAAATTAATCTGGGTACGCGGACATGTTGGCCATGAAGGTAATGAACTAGCGGATACTTGGGCAAATAAGGCGCGTGAAGGCGAAAAATTGACTAATTTCTAATAGTCTATTGACAATATAAAAAGTAGGTGATATAATCAATTGATGTGTGAACCTTAACATATCAAATGAGATCAGTTCAACCTGAGAGGTTTTTCCTCTCACAACCATAAGCCTAATCCCGGGCGACCATCTGTTTGAACACAGGTGTATTTCTATCAATAGGAGGGGCAATTATGCCTTCTTTACTAACTTCAGTTGAAGAACTGAATCCTTTGACTCCTTCTGACGAGCAACTGCAAAAGAAGCTCGTGGAGGATTTTGAAGCCTCGATGGCGGAAATGACCAATAACCGAAAGGTTAGTAATCGTACCCGCATTCGCCTTGAGGGTCTTGAATGTATGTTTGCAGAAATGATGAACATTCTTCGTGGCTGCTGCACTATGGGCCGAGAAGAGGCTAAGCGTAATGTTGCTGATGGGATCAAAGATTTCATCAACAAAATCAAAGCGATGGCAGATCTTTGCCAGACTAATCGCGAAGTTCATTTGGACAAAGCGATCAATCAGGCAATCTCTTCTGTGCATAAGCTTGATATTTTTAAGTATCTTGTAGGAATTTATTTTCCTGGACTCTGCAAGTGTCCAATCGAGTATCGGAGTCTTTTGGATGACTTCGACTATGCTGAGGAAGGATCTCCTGACTCAGGAGAGTCTGATCAAGACCACCTTGAAGAGTATTCTGCTGCAGAATTGTCTGACAAAGATCTTTTGAATGGATTTTCTGTAGTTGAGTTTCGCCGTCAAGGTTCTTTTGAGAAATTTCCTTTGCCGGAACGTTCTGATGAAATGTAACTGATTCTTTTTTGATATTTAGGTTCACCACCACCCCTGTATTTTACAGGGGTTTTTCTTGTGTTTGCATTTTGACGAATTGGGGTAATTAATATAGAATGGTTTTTGTGAACCTTAAAAGAGCGGCTTTTATATAGATAGAAAGGTAAGAAGATGCTTCCTTTAATGGGTTATTCAAAAGAACAACTTAAAGAAATTGCCATAGATGAGTACCTTTCCCATGTAGATAGTAAAAAGAAGGCTACTAATTTATCTAATGATCATACTCTAACTGCCTATTGTAGTGATTTAAAACGGTTTATTGATGAAGCTAGCCGTCTTTTGCGTGTTGATAGTTCTAATTATTATAAAAAAGAGCTCCAAGATAAGCTAGACAACACTCTTCAAAAGTTAGGTAAAAATGAGACGCGGGAGGATTTTCTAAGTAGTGTAAATTTACTGTATAGCCAATCCCTTCAGGCTGCTGATTTTGTAGCAGAAGTGATTTTACGGGATTTTGCTATCTCTGTTTTTGATGATTATTTTTTGGCGATGCAAAAGAATAATCTAAAAGGCGAGTACTATGGCATTTATAAATGTATTTTGCTTTTGATGTTTATTTATGATCATCAGTACGATGCTTTACGGGAATTTGAAAACATGTGGTGGCGTAAGATTTCTGAAGACCATAGTAATCTTTCGCGTGGAGTTGCTGAACGCGTGGCTAAGTTAGTTCAGCGAGCGGGGAGTTTTAAAACTAGCGATTGGGCGAATATCTTTGAGCAAATTAATCGCGATTTTGCTGATTATGGGATTGAGACTCTAAAAAATGAACAAGATTGCTTTGATTGGAAGAGTGCTTTAGAGGTAGGAAAGGATAAAAGCCGTACTGCAATAATTTTGCGAGATATCGGAGCTAATATTAACTCTAATTTGATTTATCTAGTTAAGTTAGCTATTGATCTTAATAAGGTTATTTGCAAGGATATGAAGCATTATTCATATAACTGGCTACACTTTATGAACATTATTATAAATAAAGCATAGATTGCTGTTATGTGAAGGCTTTATATAGCCGTCCTATTGGGTTTATTATAATGCCAGGGGCGGCTCTTTTATTGACAATACATTGATTATACTATATAATTAGCACCCGTGAACCTTAAAAAATAAGTATTTACCACTAATTCAACAAAGATCTACTCCAAGAAGAAAGGTTGTGAGGGTAATGAACCCTAACAATGAAGCTATTTCGTCTCTGCACTCAGAAATGATTAAGGCTTTCGAATATGCACATTCCATGTTACATATGTTTTGTGAACATGATGAATATGCGACATCTCAGGAAAAATTTGCATATCTTTATGAACTCGCTAGTATGAAAAAAGATATGATTGCTAGCTTGGATAATATGTCTTATAAAGATATGAATAATCATAAAAAAGATATTGAGTTGACGATCGTTTCTATAAAGCGGCTTATTAGTTTTCATGTGCTATTCAAATTGGTTAGAACTATAGCATTCATTGATATGACTTTTGATATTCTGGAAAGAATTGCTAAACCAGATGATATACCTGATGCTTTTGAGCCTGAAATTAATGAGATTGCTAATCAGCTTAATATTTTGTCTGCTTTGGATGCTGAGGATGTAAATTCTGATAATGGTCAATTTACATTACAACCAAGTCTTGCTACATTGTCTAAAATACTCTTTAAAGATACTGAGTCGCAAGATATAGAGCCAGTTGGCGAAGAAAATGTGGAGTTGACTAGTAGGGAAGAACTTATTAAGATGATATGCTGGATGCATGATGTCGATCGTGCAGAGTCTAGTTCTCAGAAGTGTGATAAATGGCATATTATTTATGATCCAAAAGAATGTAACTTTACGCTATATATTTATAGTCGTAATCATAGCTATGATCTTAAGCGCGACTATACAAATGTATGGAGTACTGTTAACTATACTGCTCATCTTATTAGATATCCCTATAAATAATCCAGTGTTGAGTTGCCTTAAATAATTAGCGCTTGCCGCTTTGTGGTTGTACTTATACTTGGGTTTGCCCATGCCGTTTGCTAGAATATATTTAAAATATTCATGCAAGCGGTTCTTTTTTGTAATAAAATGTTTATACTTGACAAAATATGAATTATACTTTATAATATAACATTGCAGAACCTTAAAATGAAATTGGTTAATTTAAATGTAGCAGATTGTTTGTTTTATATATAAAAATAGACGTTCTGCTGCATTTAAATCTGAATGTAGCTAGTCTGGTAGATGATTGCATTTACCCTGATCCGAAAGGAAGTTTTATGTTAAAACCCGATTGCTTGAATAGCAGCGACAAAGCTCGTGTAGAGATTGACGCAACCTCTTTGTTGGATGATGGGCGGCTTATTACATTCAAACTGGCACCTTCAAACACATCGCTTCAGCTTTTTCATAATACTGTAGAGTATTTTAAAAAGCTTTCGGTAAACGCTGCAGGATATCTTGTAAAAGAGGAGCGTGAGCAGATAAAAGAGATGATTGAAGATATTGAGAGTGATTTTAATGGGGATATTGATGAAAATCAACTCCGACCAATGGAAGAAGTAGTTCAGCTTTTGGTGGATCTTCCACAGAGAGTCGATAGGCTTGCTCGCAAAGTTGAAGCTACTGCTAAAGAAGCGTTTATGAGGAAACTCAAACAATGCATCGGAAGCCAAAACTCCAAGAATATGCCTCGTTTGATTGTAAACCATTACTACATCAGTAGCCCTAAAGTTGAGGCCGTTTTTGCTGGTAGTGTGGGAACTAAAAATAAACCAACTATTAGCAAATCTGCAAATGAGTTCGCTAAGATCTTAATGCGGAACGGTAATTTTGATTGCTTGAATAATATTAGCGAGCAGTTCGAAGAATATCTTAACCCCTGGGCTGTTAACCAATTGTAGGTCTGCTTTAGCCGTTTGTTCAGTTTTATGAATAGGCGGCTTTTTTCTTTATTTTATTTTGGTGTTGAATGTATCAATCTGTTAAAATAAATATAAAGATAATAAGGAAAGAGTGATATGCAAGAGACAGAGCAAGCCCCCGAGCGTGAGCCAGCCGATATATTTTTGTGGGCAAATAATGCTGACGCTTATAAAAATGAACTTGATGTTGAAATTTTTTTATTCAATAAAAATTACACACCTTATAGCACAGGGTTTGCTACCGAACTGAATGATCAAATTAAACCTTTATTTTTATATGATATTTTAGGCTTTGTCCAGATGGGGGCGGGTACTGGACTTAGTGTACGCGATTTTGAACTTTCTGATGGAGAAGAAAATGTTTTGCTCAGAACTGATTTAGACAAGGTTGGCAGGGCAGAAACTTTGATCTATGTGATTGAGAATCAGCGCGAAGATATCGTAGAATTTAGCGAAGAAGAACATGAATTTAAGCGTATAAAAGGTATTCTGGCGCGCTTCACGTTAAAAAATGATCGTAGTAAAACTTTTTATGTAATTAAATCAATTCAGCAGAGCAACGTACTTAAAGGCGCAACTGCTTGGGAATTTAAAGAGGGCAAGTTTGAAAGTTTTAAGGCAGAGGTAGGATTAAAGATACCTGTTGATAATCAAGTTTTAATTGTTGGAAAAGATATCTTTGTGTTTAATCAAAGTAAATTTGAAAAACTATTCCAATATGAATATAAAAAACAAGCGATTGCCGATACGCGTGTTGCGGAAATTGAAAAGCAGTATAAACTTAGTTTTCCTGAAGGTATGACCTTGCATGATTTGGTGAAAGATCGTAAAAAAATCATCAATAAACTACAAAAATTAGAGGTTGGTGGCGTTACCCAGGAACAGGCTATTGATTATGCCGATGAGATGCAGCTGGAATTAATGACGGATGATGCTGGCGCTATAATAATTATGGATGGTAGTGATTTAGATACATTTGTAAATTTGATAAATGAAGACTATATAACCAGCCAAATAACAGGGAAACGTTACGAGATAAAAAGCAAAAAACTCCTAGACGAACCAGAAGGTGAACCGCCACGCGGACTGTAGCCGATGAATCAAGAGCTGGCACTGAAGATATTATTAGCTGGGCATAGCGCTCTTTTGACCGGCCCAGCTGGATCTGGCAAAACCTATACCTTAAATAGGTTCATTGATTATGCTAAAGATGCTGGCAAAAAGGTTGCGGTAACTGCTACTACTGGGCTTGCGGCAACTCATCTTGGCGGCAATACAATTCATTCATGGAGCGGCATTGGTGTTCATGATTATCTACCTGAAGGATTTATAGATAAAATCCCCAAAACGCGCCGTGAAACGATTATCAAAACAGAAGTACTGATTATTGATGAAATCAGTATGATGCATGATTTTCGCTTGGATTTGGTGGATGAGATTTGCCGTTTAGTGCGGGATAAAGATGAGCCTTTTGGCGGTATTCAGGTGGTTATGAGCGGTGATTTTTTTCAATTACCGCCGATTAATCGCCCTAATTCTTTAAACGGGGGATTTATCGTTAATTCACAGGTCTGGCAGGAGCTTAACCCAGTTGTGTTGTATTTGGAAGAGCAATTTAGGCAGGATGACGGGGATTTACTTGATATTCTAAATTCTTTGCGATCTAATAATATACGCAGACATCACGCCGAGACATTATTAAGCAGGATTGATATAGAACCGCCAGATGGAGACATTACAGAACTTCACACTATGAATATAGATGTAGATAAAATAAATGAAAAAAGGCTAGCGGAGCTTGATAGTGAGGAATATATTTATGAGCAGGTTACTACAGGGGCGGCTAGCTATGTGGAGACCTTAGCGCGATCAGTACTTGCGCCGCCGAAACTTATTTTAAAACTCGGGGCTTTAGTGATGGCTGTAAAAAACTCACCCAATCGGCAATATGTTAATGGTAGTACTGGCGTAGTGGTTGATTTTGAGCCTGGCACTGATTATCCAATTGTAAAATTTAAAAATGGCCGCACAGTAACAATGGTAATAGATAGTTGGGAGCTAAGAGATGGCGATAGAAAACGAGCCTCTATATCACAGATCCCGTTGCGTTTGGCTTATGCAATTACTGTACATAAAAGTCAAGGCATGACGCTTGATGCAGCTAAAATTGATCTTCGTAAGGCTTTTGTACCAGGCATGGGATATGTGGCGCTTAGCAGGGTGCGTAATCTTGATGGATTGTATCTTTATGGTATAAATAAAACCGCCTTACAAGTTAGTGATGATGCTCTTATGATCAATGATAGCCTACTTGCTAAATCCCGTGCTGATGCTAAAAAATTTGCCAGTCTAATGCAAGATAATAATGTTAATGAGCCCAACTCTCGAAGCACCTCTACTGTTAAAAAACAATCTTGGGCGGAAAAGGTTGCTAAAATGCGTGAAACACATCCAAATGCATACAAACCTTGGAGTATAATTGATGATGACATGCTTAAACAATATTTTTATAATGGTGAGACCATCGCTGAAATGGCTAATAAGTTAGGACGACACGAAGGATCTGTTAAAATAAGATTAAAGAAACTTTTTGGTGATGATTTTATTTCTTGAACTATTTAATAAAATCCTACAGTATAATTAAATAATAAATAAATTGCAAATATGATAAAGAAGATTGAAACTCCAATAGAAGCTAGAAGCTAGAAGCTAGAAGCTAGAAGCTAGAAGCTAGAAGCCAGAAGCCAGAAGCCAGAAGCCAGAAGCCAGAAGCTGTAGTTTCTCTATGCTATAAATCTTCTAATATAGGGCCTCCTGAAAATAAAAGATCAGGAGGCTCTAATGCTGCCCAAAAGCTTATCAAATCAAAGCACCGCGTCAAAGAATTCGGCGAAGTATTTACGCCTGAAAACATCGTCAAACAGATGTGCGATTTGTGCGAGCCGGATATCTCGGCGGTAGATAAAAAGATATTTGAACCAACTTGCGGCAACGGTAATTTCTTGGTTGAGATTTTACGCCGTAAATTAACATCAATACCTAAAAAATTACGTAAGAATCCATCACTAGCCAAAGCTAGTATTACCGATTTTGAACTATATATTCTTTGGGCGGTATCTAATATCTACGCTATAGATATCCAGCAAGATAATGTAAGCGAAGCGCGCCGCCGCATGCAAAATATGGTTTTTGATTTTGTTAATGATTATAAGAATTCAGCAGACTTTTTATCGGCGTTAAATACAATCATTGAGGAAAATATTATTGTTGGGAATACGCTAAGCGACCCGTCAAAGATTATATTTTTTGATTTTACCCCGGATTTTGAGGCAAAAACTTTTACTATTTCTAAACACACTCTGAAAGAAATCGAACACACCTTTGAAAACACCACAACCGCCAATGCTCTTAAATTAAAACAGGCTATTCAGCAGCTTAAATCTCCGCCGCCTAAAAAACAACGCCCCAGCCTAACCATTAAAAAGCCAAAACACAAGCAAAACAAAGTGCAGATAGGATTATTTTAGGAGACGGAAAAGATGAATGATAAAAAACAAATTAAAACTTTCAAGCAAGTATACCCACAAATCTATTCATATACCTTGCCGAATCGGCCAGACAATGACGGCTGGCAAAAGATTGGCTACACAGAACGGGAAGATGTTGATAAGCGCATTCGCGAACAAGTGCGTACTCCAGGTCTGCACGAGGAATATAAAAAACTATGGAGCGCCCCAGCGATATTCGAACCAGTTGAAAAATTTGATTTTTTTGATGACCATAAACTGCATAAATATCTGGTAAAAAATGGCATCAGAAAGGACGAAGGCCGAGGTAAAGAGTGGTTTTATTTTAACGGCGCGCCAGAGAAATCAAAAGAGTTGTTTGATTCTTTTAGGAGGCGTGATTTTGGTATTATCCAGCACGGGCAAAAATACAAATATACTTTGCGCCATGAACAGAATGCGGCGGTCGAGAAGACACTTGAATATGCTAAGCGCCATCAGACGATCGACTTTAATAACCCAAATGAAGAGGCTGAATTTCTTTGGAATGCCAAGCCGCGCTTTGGTAAAACATTAACAACCTATGATTTTGCTAAACGCTTTGAAGCAAAAAATATTCTCATCGTAACCAACCGTCCAGCGATTGCCAATTCTTGGTTTGACGACTATAAAAAATTTATTGACGGCTATTATTTTATCTCCACAGCCGATTCGCTGAAAAATCTGCCAACATTGACGCGCGAAGATTACTTGCAAATGACCGATACTGATAAAAAGCAATTTACATTCTTAAGCTTGCAAGACCTTAAAGGCGCAAAAGTATTCGGCGGCGGATATGACAAACTCAAATGGGTAGCAGATTTGCAATGGGATTTGTTGGTTATTGATGAAGCGCATGAAGGCATTGATACTGGGCGTACCGAAGAGGCGTTTAGAAATATTAAACGTCGATTTACCCTGCACTTATCTGGTACACCTTTCCGCGCTTTAAGGAACGATAAATTTACCCATGAGCAGATTTTTAACTGGACCTACATCGATGAGCAAAAAGCCAAACAATCAGAGTTAAAAACAGGCGAATCAGGAGATCATACCGATATGCCTGATATGCGGCTTTTCACTTATAAAATCTCTGATATGATTGCTGATAAAGTTAACCAAGGCGTAAAAATCGACGATAAAGACACAAGCTATGCTTTTGACTTGAACTCAACCTTTGCGACAGCCGCCGGTGGTAAATTTATATACGAGGCAGACATCAAGCGCTTCTTAGACACATTAACCACTAATGAGAAATATCCATTTTCCACGCCAGAGCTCCGCGCCGAATTAAAACATACCTTTTGGCTGGTTGGTAATCGCGTGGCATCGGCTAAAGCTATGTACAAACTCTTAAAAGATCATCCAGTCTTTGGCAATGGTAACTATAAAATTATTTTAGCAGCGGGCGACGGCAAACCTTTTAGCGACGACAACGGGTTTGATGAAGAAGTAAAAAACACAGCCCAAAACGAAAAAGCGCTTGACCGCGTCCGTAGCGCCATAAAACATCACGATAAAACCATCACCTTATCGGTAGGGCAACTGACGACTGGCGTAACCGTAAAAGAATGGTCGGCAGTATTGATGTTATCCGACATCAAGGCTGAATCTTTATATATGCAAGCAATCTTTCGGGCGCAGAATCCGTATGTATTTGAAAAGAACGGTCATTATTTCCGTAAAAAATCTGCTTATGTGTTTGATTTTTCGCC
>ERZ773072.1386-NODE-1386-length-12175-cov-4.555363_pt1 | contig 12175 bp, 10 predicted proteins | sample MGYA00580617_ERZ773072 | MGnify/ENA primary metagenome ERZ773072 (study PRJEB29015, sample SAMEA2737970) | human oral metagenome | biome: human oral; feature: human-associated habitat; material: dental | place: China | collected 2122 ... | reverse complement strand
GATGTCGTTGAACTCATGGTCGCCGCGCAACAGAAGCAGCACCAGTTCGCCTTCGTTTTCGCCTTCCACCACGATGGATTTGAGCGTGGTTTCCACGGGAATCTGCAAAAAATCCACCAGTTGCGCGATGGTTTTGACTTCGGGCGTGTGCACTTTTTCCAGATGTTTCTGCGCGGCGGCGCGGCTGCCTGAAAGCGGCAGGGTTTGCGCCAGTTCCACGTTGGCGGCGTAATCGGACGCGTCGCTGTAGGCAATCACGTCTTCGCCGCTTTCCGCCAGCACTTGGAATTCGTGCGAGCCCGTGCCGCCGATGCTGCCCGTGTCCGCCGCCACAGGGCGGAAGTTCAGCCCCAAGCGGCCGAATACGCGGCAATACGCGTCATACATGGCTTGATACGTTTCTTGCAGCGAGGCGAAATCGGCGTGGAACGAATAGGCGTCTTTCATCACAAATTCGCGCGCGCGCATCACGCCGAAACGCGGGCGGCGTTCGTCGCGGAATTTGGTGTTGATGTGGTAGAAATTTTTGGGCAGTTGTTTGTAGGAATTGATTTCTTTGCGGACGATGTCGGTGACCATCTCTTCGCAGGTGGGGCTGAAGCAGAATTCGTTGTCGTGGCGGTCGGTAATCCGCAGCAATTCGTCGCCGTAAAAATCCCAGCGACCGGACTCTTTCCACAAGTCGGCCGGCTGGATAACGGGCATCAAAAGCTCGATGGCGCCGGCGCGGTTCATTTCTTCGCGCACGATGTGTTCCACTTTCCGCAGCACGCGCAAACCCATCGGCATCCATGTGTACAGGCCCGATGCGTTGGCTTTAATCAGACCGGCGCGCAGCATGAGTTTGTGGCTGGGTAGCGCGGCTTCGGCAGGTGCTTCTTTGAGGGTGGAGATGAAGAACTGGGAGGCTTTCATAGTCGGTTTTCCATATCAATAATTAAAGAGTTGTGAATCGTTGTTCTTGGCGGTGGATGTGCAGGCTGCTTTTGCGCCGCGCGGATAGGCGCATTGTAGCAGTTTTCGGGCGGGAGAACGGCGAATTCTGTGTATAATGCCGTCATTGTGCGTGAATATCGGGTGCAGGCTGCTTTTTACACCGCGATTCCGGCCGTGGCGGCAGCGCAATGCGATGATCAATGTTCATTTTATAATAGTCTGATTTTTTAATTGTCCGCAAAGGAGCCAACCGCAATGGATATGCAAGATTTATCGATATACGAAGATTTGAAAAACGGCGATTATCAAGCGCCCAGCATTTATTTGGCGGCCATGAAAACGCCGTTGGCCAATCCCACGCCGGCCGTTGTGCGCGACCGTTTGGAGAAAATCCTGCAACGTGCCGATGTGGATGAAATTTTGGCGGTGGAAGCGGATGACGACAGCGATTTCATCCACATCGTCATCAGCGGCGGCCACGAAGATTGGGATGAGACGGAGCATTTCATTTTCCGCGTGCGGTTTTATGCCAACGACACGCCGGAAGAGTGGTCGTATGAAGCGGCCGAATTCCGCGACCGCAACCTGCTGGAAGACGAGCGCATCGAAATGCACCGCGCGCCGCAGATTATGGAATGCGAAACCTATTTCGATACCGAATACGAGTTGGGCAGCCAAACGTCTTGGGCACTGCAACTGGCGGTGATGGATGCGTTGGCCGGCGAATGCTATGCCTTGCAGGATATGGTGGCGAGCACATTCCTGAGCGGCATGTGGCTGGCGGAAACGGCGCAAACCGAAACGCTGCCGAGCTTGGATTTGGGCTATGTGATTCATGCGATTACGCCGGAAAATCCCGAATCGGCGGATTATTGGCTGCACACGCACGGCCTGCTGAAATTCGGTATGCCGGAATTGGAAATCATGCGGGTGGAACGGTCGCAGGTGTCGGCATGCCAAGGCATTATCCAGTCGGTGGCCATGCGCCTGATGCAAGACCCGGAATCGTGGTACGAAGACAGTGACGATGACGAGCCGATGTGGGTCGTGTACACGGAAGAGCAGATGATTGCGGTGCGGCTGATACCGTGGCAGACGGCTTTGGCGTCCAACCTGTTGGCACCGGTGAAAAAAGGCCTGTTCCGCGATAAAGTCCTGCCATTTAGCGGCGATATGTCCGACCGGGACGACGACATCCATACCGAGCCTTCCATGGTGATATTTGCTGACCAGGAAGGCAAGCCGCAGCCTTTGGTCGATTTGGGCGTGCTGCTGGACGACGAACAAACCCATATGATGCTGTTGAAGTCCGATTTGGAAACCGCGCGTATGCACGCTTATGCCATTGAGAAACTGCCGCTGCTGGAACAATGCTTTCACCGTTTCGCGCCCGAAGAAGGGCAGTGGGGCTACATTGTCAAAATCCGCTGCGAATCGCCTTCCACGCAAGCCGTGGAACACATGTGGTTCACCGTGTTGGAGATGAACGGCGACACGGTGCGCGTGCAACTGGACAACGACCCGTTTGAAATCCCCGAAATGCAGAGCGGCGAGGTGTACACGCTGCCGACAGGCAGCATTACCGACTGGCGGATTTACAGCGCGCCGTGGCAAACGGTGCTTGCCCCCGATGCCGCTTATGTGTTACGCCGCTATCTGACGGCCAATTAAACGAAGGCCATAAAAGCAGCCTGCACCCTGAAAACGGAGTGCAGGCTGCTTTTTCATGATGGCAAATCCCTTAACAGACCATATCAACACATTAAAATGCGTGGAAAACGGGCAACATTTGCACCGCAATAAGATATCGCCGAAAGGGGAAATCCGGCAGAAAATTTCCGTGTGCAAAAAGCCCGTATTTTTATCAACGGATTAGCAAAACCTGCCGTATTTTTACAATGTAAAAAAGCAGCCTGCACCAAAATAATTCATTATTTATCAAATAAATAAATGTAAAACAAAGTTTGTCAACGCGAAATTTGCACAAAAAATAAGCAAAAATATAATGGGCTTGGCGGCAAAAGCAATTTTATTTTTTCTCCACAATCACAGCAAAAGTTATCCACAAATCTTGTGGGTAAAATTGGGTGCCGTATGACTTTGCTATATAATAACGGGCAATATCGATTCACAAACGGAATAATGATTTTATGAGTCAAAACTCTTGGTGGGAAATCATCAGCAATTTATTCGAGCGCAACGAACTGATGGGGCGGCTGCTGGAACGCAGTTTCCGCCAAGCATCGGGCTGGGGCGAGGCTTTGCTGATGGCGGTGCTGGTGTGGTTGGCGCACCACTTGTCCGAACGACTGCAACGGCATGCGGTGTTTGAACGCATCCGCTGGTGGGTGGTGCGACACAGTTTGAAGCGGCTGCTGTTTCCGTTTTTCATGCTGATATTCGGCGTGGTGGCGCAGATTGTGTGGCAGCTGTTGGGCTTTAACAGTGTATGGCTGCGCTTTTTAGTGCTGGCGGCGGGCTGGATGATGGCGATTCGGCTGTGTTTGTCGCTGCTGCATGCGGTGGCGCCGCCGTATCATTGGATGGACTGGCTGGAACGCACGGCGGCCGGCGGCTTGTGGCTGTGTTTCGTTCTGTGGATTTCGGGCGTTGATACCTGGATTATCAATTGGCTGGACGGCTTGAGTTTTTCGGTCGGCAAAAGCCGTTTGAGCGTGTGGACCATGTTCACCGGCCTGTTGTGGGTCGGCGTGATTCTGCTGTTGATGACATGGCTGGCGCGCTGGCTCAATACACAGTTGATGAAAAGCCGGCACATCGACATCAACTTGCGGATTGTGCTGTCCAAAATCATTTCCAGCGCGGCGGTGGTGCTGTCGATTTTGATTGCGCTGCCTTTGGTGGGCATTGATTTGACCGTGCTGTCGGTGTTCGGCGGCGCGTTGGGTGTGGGCTTGGGTTTCGGCTTGCAGAAAATCGCCAGCAATTATGTGTCGGGCTTCATTATTTTGGCCGACCGCTCCATCCGCCCGGGCGACCGCCTGACGGTGAACAGTTTCACCGGCTATGTTACCCAAATGACCGCGCGTTTCGTGGTGCTGCGCAGTGCGGCGGGCGAAGAGGCGCTGATTCCGAACGAAACTTTTGTCACCTCCACCGTGATTAACGAATCGTACAGCACAAAGGCGTTGTACAAAACGTTGGATGTGGAAGTGGCGTATCACACGGATTTGACGCTGGCATTGCAAATTTTGAAAGATGCCGCTGCGGCGCAGGAACGCGTCAGCAAAGAGCCGGAGCCTGCCGCCTACCTGATCAATTTCGGCGACAACGGTATCCAGTTGCGTGTCGGCTTTTGGGTGAACGATCCAGAAAACGGGTTCACCAAGCTGTTCTCTTTGATTTTACTGACCATTTGGCGGCGCTTCAACGAAGAAAAAATCGAGTTTCCATATCCGCAGCGCGAAGTACGCATTTTGCCGAGCGAATCCGCGCCCAGCGATTTGGCGCTGCGCAAAGCGAAAATTCACGAACAGACAGACACGCGTTCTGCCAATGAACAGGAAGGATAAACCGGATGCAGCCTGCATCTAAACCGCCCAAAAGACCCGTGTCCGTGCTGGTGTTGCTGCACGACGGGGCAGGGCATGTATTGCTGCTGGAACGCGCCGACCGCGAAGGGTTCTGGCAGTCGGTTACGGGCAGCCTGGAAGACGGGGAAACGCCGGTGCAGGCTGCTTTGCGCGAAGTGGCCGAAGAAACGGGCATCGTGCTTGCCGAAAGCAGCCTGCACGATTGGCGGCGCAGCGTGGTCTATGAAATTTACGCGCATTGGCGGCACCGTTATGCGGACGGCGTAACGCACAATACCGAACATTGGTTTTCCGCCCGCATCGACCGCAACACACCCATCCGCCTGTCCGAGCATACGGCTTATGCGTGGCAGCCTGCACTTTTGGCGGCGGAACAAGTCTTTTCGCCGTCCAACCGCGAGATTATCGAAGAATGGCATCGCATGCAGGTGCAGCGGTAGGGTGCAGGCTGCTTTTTAAAATTACGCAAAATTTGCCGCAAATGCACAAAAAAGCATGGCGCAAGTGCGTATAAGACTTTAAAATACACGGTTTTGCAACGGCACTGAAAAACACGGACGAAGTTATGAAAAACAGAATCAAACGTATCCATTTTGTCGGCATCGGCGGTTCCGGCATGTGCGGCATTGCCGAAGTGTTGCACAATCTGGGTTTCCAAGTGTCGGGCTCGGACCAGAGCCAAAGCGCCATGACCCAGCATTTGAGCGATTTGGGTGTGCGCGTGTTTCCCGGTCACACGGCGGAACACATCGAAGGTGCCGAAGTGGTGGTAACGTCCACCGCCATCAAGGCCGACAATCCCGAAGTGCAGGCTGCTTTGGCACAGCACATTCCCGTGATTCCGCGCGCCATGATGCTGGCGGAACTCATGCGCCTGAAAGACGGCATTGCCATTGCCGGTACGCACGGCAAAACCACCACCACCAGCCTAACCGCCTCCATTCTGGGTGCTGCGGGTATGGACCCGACCTTCGTCATTGGCGGCAAGCTCACCGCCGCCGGCACCAATGCCAAACTGGGCAAAGGCGAATATCTGGTCGCCGAAGCCGATGAAAGCGATGCGTCTTTCCTGTATTTGTCGCCCGTCATCACCGTGGTCACCAATATCGACGAAGACCACATGGACACCTACGGGCAGGACGTGCAGCGGCTGCACCAAGCCTTTATCGATTTCGTGCACCGCATGCCGTTTTATGGCAAAGCCTTTTTGTGTGTGGACAGCGAACACGTCCGCAGCATTCTGCCCAAAATCAAAAAACCGTTCGCCACGTATGCCATTGAAGACGAAACGGCCGATATTTACGCCACCAACGTCCGCACGAACGGCGCTCAAATGCAGTTCACCGCGCACACGCGCCACACCGGCTGCACGCACGAATTTGACGTGACCTTGAACCTGCCCGGCCGCCACAATGTGCTGAACGCGCTGGCCAGCATCGGCGTCGCGCTGGAATGCAAAGCGCCCATCGAAGCCATCCAACAGGGCTTGGCCAATTTTGCAGGTGTCGGCCGCCGCTTCCAAAGCTACGGCAACATTGCGCTGCCTTCCGGCGGCGAAGCCCTGATTATCGACGATTACGGCCATCATCCCGTGGAAATGGCATCGACCATTGCCGCCACGCGCGGCGCGTATCCCGGCCGCCGTCTGGTATTGGCGTTCCAGCCGCACCGTTACACGCGCACCAAAGATTTGTTTTATCAGTTCGTCGATATTTTATCCACCGCCGACCGCGTGGTGCTGACCGAAGTGTATGCCGCCGGTGAGGCGCCGATTGCCGATGCCAACGGGCACTCGCTGGCCAATGCGGTGCGCGCGCGCGGCTTGGTCGAGCCGATTTATTGTGCCGACGTGCAGGCGCTGCCGCAAACCCTGCTGAGCATTTTGCAGGACGGCGATGTGGTCCTGACCATGGGCGCAGGCAGCATTAACCGCGTGGCACAAGCCTTGTCGCAGTTGGGCGGACAGCCTTCATAATTTAAAAAAGCAGCCTGCACCCCACTGTTGCGTGCAGGCTGCTTGTACTGTTTATTGCATAGGAATGGGAACATGCAGCATTTTGGTAAAGTGGCCGTGTTGATGGGCGGCTTTTCGTCAGAGCGGGAAATTTCACTGATTAGCGGGAAAGCCATTTTGGAAGCCCTGCAAAGCCGCGGCGTAGATGCCCACGCTTTCGACCCGGCCGAAACGGAATTGTCCGAACTGAAAACGCAGAATTTCGATATGGCGTTCAACATCCTGCACGGCACTTACGGCGAAGACGGCACAGTGCAGGGCGCATTGGAAGCATTGGGCATCCCATATACCGGCTGCGGTGTGCTGGCATCGGCACTGGGCATGGACAAATACCGCTGCAAGCTGATTTGGTCGGCATTGGGCCTGCCTGTGCCGCCCTTTGAAGTGCTGCACGACGACAGCGATTTTGCCGCCGTCGAACAAAAGCTCGGACTGCCGCTGTTTATCAAACCTGCCGCAGAAGGAAGCAGCGTCGGCGTGGTCAAAGTCAAGCAAGCCGGCGAATTGGCGCAACAATATGCCCAGTTACGCGATATGGGGCTGCACGGCGTGATTCTGGCCGAACAGTTTATGTCGGGCGGCGAATACACCTGCGGCGTGTTCAACGGCAAAGCCCTGCCCAGCATCCGCATCATTCCGCAAACCGAGTTTTACGATTACGAAGCCAAATACCTGCGCGACGACACCGTTTATCTGTGCCCTTCCGATTTGAGCAGCGAAGACGAGCGCACCATGCAGCATTTGGCGCAAGAGGCCTTTGCAGCGATTGGCGGAGGCAACACATTGGGGCGCATCGATTTCCTGAAAGACAGTGCAGGCTGCCTGTATATCCTCGAAGCCAATACGCTGCCCGGCATGACCAGCCACAGCCTGATTCCGAAATCTGCCCTGCAAATCGGTATCTCCTTTGCCGATTTGTGTATCGCCGTATTGCAGAATGCACAAGATGAGCGCAGGTGAAATCTTTGAAGTACATGAAATTTTTTGTATATTTGTGCGCTCTTGCCGTTATCGTCCTGCTGGCGAAATATATTGAACAACACCGCTATTTCCAAATTGCACAAATCGATATTGTGAACGAACGCGGCAGCACCGAATTTCAAAATGCCAACCGGCAGCAGATATTCCAGTCCGTATTGCCGAGCCTGACCGGCAGCTTTTTTTCAGTCAACGTGCATCAGGCGCAAAAAGCGGCACAGGCTACGCCGTGGGTGGCACAGGCCAAAGTCAGCAGAGTGTCGTTTTCCAGCATCAAAATTGATGTGCAGGAATATCATGCCGTTGCACGATGGCTGAACAATGGCACGGAAGCGGGGCTGGTGGACAGCAGCGGCCGTGTTTTCCAAGCGCCCACAGATGAGAAATTGCCCGAATTCGATGCGCCGGCAGACGAACTGAACACGGTAATGAAGCAATATCATTTGCTTAACGGGCAATTAAAATCTTTGCGTTTGGAAATCGAACGTTTAAAATATGATGCGCGCGGCGCATGGACAATGCGCCTGACCAACGGTGTGGAAGTGCGCTTGGGCAAACAAGATATCCACACGCGCGTGCAGCGGCTGATTCAATATTGGCAATCCGAATTGAGCGTATTGGCACCGTATTTGGATTATGTGGATATGCGGTATCCGCACGCATTTGCCGTCAAACTTAATGCAGATGTCCCGGCGGAATTCAATCCTCTGGTGCGGGCAGAACAAACGGCAGCCGACAACAGTATTCAAGAATAATGGAAGAAACATGAACGAAAAACAGCAATATATCTGCGCACTCGATATTGGCACCTCAACGGTTATCGCTTTGGTGGGCGAGGTGGTGGATGACGAAATCAATATTGTCGGCGTGGCAGAGGTGGAATCGCGCGGATTGACCGCCGGCATGGTCACTAATATCGATGCGACCACTCAAGATATTAAAGCCGTGATTGCGGAGGCAGAGCGCATGGCAGGCTGCAAAATTCGCAGCGTGACTACAGGCATTACCGGCAACCATATCCGCAGCCTTAATTCGCAAGGCGTAGTGAAAATTAAAGACGGCGAAGTGACCAAAGCGGATGTGGAGCGTGCCAAAGATACCGCAAAAGCCGTCAATATTCCGCCGGATCACCAAATCCTGCATACAGTGGTGCAGGAATATATTATCGACAACCAACTGGGCGTGCGTGAACCCATCGGTATGAGCGGGGTGCGCTTGGATACGCGCGTGCACATTATTACCGGTGCGGTAACGGCGTTGCAGAATATTCAAAAATGTATCAAACGCTGCCAGCTGGAAGTAGATGCCATTATGTTGCAACCTTTGGTTTGCGCCGAAGCAGTGCTGACCGAAGACGAAAAAGATTTGGGCGTTTGCGTGATCAATATCGGAGGCGGAACGACCGATATTGCGGTTTATACCAACGGCGCTATCCGCCACACCGCCGTGATTCCGATTGCGGGTGACCATATTACGCGCGATTTGGCACAAGCGTTACGCACACCTTATCATGCGGCAGAACGCATTAAAACCTATCACGGCGTGGCGCTGGAAGATTTGGATGGTTTGGACGAAATGGTCGAAGTACCCAGCGTTGGCAACCGTGCGCCCCGCCAGATTGCACGCCGCAATTTGGCCAGCGTGATCGGGCCTCGCGTTGAGGAAATCCTGCTTTTAACGTTGAACGAACTGCGCCATGCCGGTTATCCTGAAGAACTGCTGACATCGGGCATTGTTCTGACGGGCGGTGCATCATTGTTGCGCGGCGTGGTAGAATTGACGGAAGAAGTCTTTAATCTGCCGGCACGTATTGGTGTGCCGCATGATTCGGGACATTTGTCGGAGCGCATCCGCAATCCGCGTTATGCCACTGCCATGGGCTTGCTGCAGGCTGCAAAAGAGCGCGTGCAGCAGCAAAACGGCGGCTATTCGGCTGGTGCGCGTTCTGCATCGTTTGGCAATAAAGACAAAGCGGGTGGTTCGTTGCAGAATAAACACATGGATAATGAAAAAAATACAGATATGCAGGCATTGGATTTGCCGGAACCGAGACCGCGCAAAGCCAATATTTTCACGCGAATCGTTACTTGGATGCGGGAAAATTTATAAGCGTTCAGGCAGCCTGCACTTTACCGAATTTATATTTTTATTTTGTTTGAGTACACGTTACGAATAACGTGAGGAGTAAAACATGACAAACTTTGTCTCTAATCTTGTAGAAGCAACCACGGGCGCGGCAGTCATTAAGGTGATTGGCGTCGGCGGCGGCGGCTGTAATGCCATCAACAATATGATTGAAAATCCGATTTATGGCGTGGAATATATCAGCGCCAATACCGATTCCCAATCATTGAGCAACAGCCAGGCAGCCACCAAAATCCAATTAGGGGCAAGTTTGACGCGCGGTTTAGGTGCGGGCGCGAATCCCGAAGTGGGCCGTGATGCCGCATTGGAAGACCGCGAAGCCATTTCCAAAGCCATCAGCGGTGCGAATATGCTCTTCATCACCACCGGCATGGGTGGCGGCACAGGCACGGGCGCCGCTCCGGTGATTGCCGAAATTGCCAAAGAAATGGGTATTTTGACCGTTGCCGTGGTGACGCGTCCGTTCAAACACGAAGGCAAACGCGCGCAAATCGCCCAGCAAGGCATCGATTTGCTGAAACAGCAGGTGGATTCGCTGATTGTGGTGCCGAACGATAAGCTGCTCAGCGCATTGGGCAAAGGCGTGACCGTGAAAGCGGCGTTCCGTGCCGCCAATAATGTATTGCGCAACGGCGTGGCGGGTATTTCTGAAATCATCACTTCGCCGGGTTTGATTAACTTGGACTTTGCCGATGTGAAAAACATGATGAGCATCACAGGCATGGCGATGATGGGGATTGGCGAATCCAAAGGCAGCGACCGTGCGCGTGTGGCAGTGGAACAGGCGATTTCCAGCCCGCTTTTGGACGATATAAGTTTGAGCGGCGCGCGCGGCGTGCTGGTGAATATCACTACGGCGCCGGACAGCTTCATTCTGGACGAATATGAAGAAATCATGGCAGTGGTCAATAATTATGCCGCGCCCGATGCGGAGTTGAAATTCGGTACAGCGGAAGATGAATCCATGCCGGAAGATGCCATCCGCATCACCATTATTGCCACAGGCCTGCGCGACAGCGATTATGCCATGCACGAATCTTATGCGCGCCCAATGCAGCCTGCACGTCCGGTTCAGGATACGCACGCATTCCATAACGGTGTGGAAACCCTGATTCGGTCCGGCCGCGATGCCCGCAGCATCAATTTGGTGGCCGCCGATTTTTCCAACCAATCCGTGATTGACGATTTTGAAACCCCTGCGGTGCTGCGTCGTCAAAACCGCAGCGAATAATCCGAAAAAGCAGCCTGCACCTTGAATATCGAAGTGCAGGCTGCTTTTGTTTGCAGCAAACCGTTTGGTAAGGAGCATACACATGTTAAATCATCAAAATACCGTTGTGCTGGTGGTCGATATTCAGGAGCGATTGCTGCCTGTGCTGCACCAGTCGGCAGAATTTGCCGCCGCGTGCCGCCGTTGGATTCAGGGCAGCCAATACCTGTCGTTGCCCATCATCCTCACGGAGCAATACCCCAAAGGCTTGGGCAAAACCGTTGCCGATGTGGCCGTGCTGCTGAATGATGCCCCCGTGTTTGAAAAAACGCGCTTTTCCGCCTTCACCGAAGAAGTGCAGGCTGCTTTGGCGCAACACAAACCGCAAAATGTCATCCTGATTGGCTGCGAAGCCCATATTTGCGTGTTGCAGACTGCATGGGATTTGCGCGGGCAAGGCTTTGAAGTGTATGTGCTGCAGGAATGCGTAACATCGCGCACTGCCGCCAACAAGCAAAACGGCATCGACCAAATGCGCGAGGCCGGCGTGCACATAAGCAATATCGAAAGCCTGCTGTTCCAAATGCTGCAAGACGCGCAACATCCGCAATTTAAAAACATTTCCAAGTTAATCGCATGATACCGCGGCGCGCACGGCAGGAAGATTTGGCGGAGATTGTTGCCATTTACAACAGCACAGTTGCTTCGGGCCAGTCCACCGCCGATTTGCAGCCTGTCCGCATCGAGCAGCGACAGGCATGGTTTGATGCCCACCGGCAGCCGCATCGCCCGCTTTATGTGTGGCGCGACGACCAGCAGAACATGGCCGCATGGGCCAGTTTCAGCGATTATTATCCGCGCGAAGCCTACCGAATCAGCGCAGAAATCAGCATTTACATTCACGAATCCTACCGCGGGCGCGGCTTGGGGCGCGAAATTCTGGCGTTTATGCTGGCGCTTGCGCCCGATTTGGGGATTCGCAACGTGCTGGCGGTGATTTTCGCCCACAATGCCGCCAGTCTACATTTGTTTGAACGCTTCGGCTTTGAAACTTGGGGGCGGCTGCCTGCCGTGTGCGAAATGCCGAAACGGACGGCAGACGTGCTTATTCTGGGCAAAGCACTTACCGACCATTAACACATCAGAGGTTTTTTATGAACACACTATTGCCTTTTTTCGGCGTGATTCGCGTTACCGGCGATGACCGCCACGAATTTCTGCACAACCAATTTTCCAACGATATTAAAAATTTAAGCGATAAAACGGCATGCTATGCCACCTACAACACGCCCAAAGGCCGCGTCATTGCCAATATGCTGGCGTATTGCGCGGATGATG
>ERZ773072.1380-NODE-1380-length-12206-cov-4.516583_pt1 | contig 12206 bp, 8 predicted proteins | sample MGYA00580617_ERZ773072 | MGnify/ENA primary metagenome ERZ773072 (study PRJEB29015, sample SAMEA2737970) | human oral metagenome | biome: human oral; feature: human-associated habitat; material: dental | place: China | collected 2122 ... | reverse complement strand
GACCTCGCATCGCGCCTGGTCGCCGACCCCAGCCCGGTGCCTCGTCTGGCCAGCCCTCGGCGGGTGGGCCTGGGACTAATCGACCTGCTGCTCTCGCTCCGGGTCGCCGGCTGGGCGCGCGACTCCGCGCAGGGGCTCGCCGGTCTGCGCCGACTGGCCGCCCTCTACCGCTGAAGGCCCCAGGCGCCGATCGCGAGCGTACCGAGCCGGTGGGCCGGATCGTCGGGCTGGTGTCGGCAGGACGGCGGGGATGGAAATCGACGGCTGGCCGACCGGGCTGGCAGGAAGAGCCAGCAGAGGCTGGCCCGGCGGGCCGGGGAAGACCCTGGGGATGGTCGGCCAGACGATGCCGGCGGACCGGCGGTGGGGCGGCCGGACCGGGCTGGTGGGAAGATCCAGGCCGACGATCCGTCGCCGTCGGCCACCTCAGCCGCCCAGGCCCGCCACGAAGTCCCCGAGCCGCTCCAGGCCCTCGGCCAGCTCCTCGCGCCCGGCCGCGTAGGACAGGCGCACATGCGTACTCCCCGTGGCCGGGCCGAAGTCCCGCCCCGGCGTCAGCGCCACGTGCGCCTCCTCCAGGGCCCGCTCGCAGAAGGTCCACGCGTCCAGGCCCGTGCCCGTGACGTCGAAGTAGGCGTAGAAGGCGCCGTCGGGCTTCACCGGCACCGGCAGGCCGATCCGCTCCAGGCCGTCCAGGACGAGCCCGCGGCGCGCGAGCAGCTCCAGGCGCCGGTCCTCGCAGGCCGCCAGCGCCTCGGGCGTGAAGCAGGACAGCGCCGCCATCTGCGTGGGGGTCGAGGCGCACAGGAAGAAGTTGACGGCCAGGTTGTCGGCCGGGGTGAGCAGCTCCTCGGGCAGGATGAGCCAGCCCAGGCGCCACCCGGTCATCCCGAAGTACTTCGAGAAGGAGGACACGATAATGGCCTCGGGGTCGGCCTCCAGGGCGGTGCGGGCCGGCGAGCCGTCCGGGGCCGGATCGGCCAGGGACAGGTAGATCTCGTCGATGATCCGCCAGGCCCCGCGCTCGCGCGCCGCCTCGCAGATGGCGGCCAGTTCGGGGAAGGGGATGGTCGTGCCGGTCGGGTTCGACGGCGTGGCCACCTGCACCGCGCTCGTGCGTTCCGTCCAGGCCGCCAGCGCCGTGGCGAGGTCGAGCTGGTAGCGGGCGGCCGGCGTCGTGGGGGCCAGGACGACGCGGCCCCCGAAGGTGTCGACGAGCTCGCGGTTGCAGGGGTAGCAGGGGTCGGCCATGACGACGTCGTCGCCCGCCTCCGTCGTCAGCGCCGTGGCCAGCAGCAGCCCCGCCGAGGCCCCCGCCGTGATGAGCACCCGCCGCGGGTCGACGTCGACGCCGTGGCGGGTGCGGTACAGACCGGCCACGGCCCGGCGCAGCGCGGGCAGGCCCGCGGCCGGGGTGTAGGGCAGAGCGCGCCCGTCCATGGTGGCGCGCATGGCCTCGTGGACCCCCGGCGGGGCGCCGAAGGAGGGCTCGCCCAGGCTGAGCTTGGCGATGCGGATCCCCCGGGACTCCAGCTCCCGTGCCCGGGCGCCGATGCTCATGGCGTGGAAGGGCTGTGCTCGTACGGCTCGCTGCGCGATCTTCATGGGTGCTCCTGGGGTCAAGGCGCCTGCCATCAGGCTCCGCGGTGCCAGGGTAGGACGCAACCGGCCCCGATTGTGACCGGGGCCGCTCGTTGTGGTTAACTTGCCGCGTTTCATGACGGACGCCACACGACCGATACCCAGGTGATGCCCCCTATGCTCCCGACGCTTGCCCCCTGCGCCGCCGCGCTCAGCCCGCTCACGGCCGATGTCACCGGCGACGTCGGCGGAGGGGAGGCGAACCTCGAGCTGCCGGACCTGAGCGGCGTCGTCGTCGGCCTGGGGCTGGGCGGGCGGGCGCTGCTGCTGATCGGCCTGGCCGTGTGCCTGGCCGGGCTCGGCTTCGGCGTGTTCACCTTCGTGCGCCTGCGCCGGGCGGCCGTGCACGAGTCCATGCTGCGCGTCGCCGAGCTCATCTACTCCACCTGCAAGGCCTACCTGCTGCGCCAGGGGCGCTTCCTGCTGGTGCTGTGGCTGTTCATCACCGCGGTCATCGTCGTCTACTACAAGGCGCTGGTCGGCTTCGGATGGTCCCGGGTCGGCGTCGTCGTGCTCTTCTCCCTGCTGGGCATGGGCGGCTCCTACGCCGTCGCCTGGTTCGGGATCCGGGTCAACACCTTCGCCAACGCCCGCGCCGCCTTCGCCTCCCTGCGCGGCAAGCCCTACGACGTGCACGAGATCCCGCTGCGCTCGGGCATGAGCATCGGCATGGTGCTCATCAGCCTCGAACTGCTCATGATGCTGACCATCCTCCTGTTCCTGCCCGCCGACGTGGCCGGGGCCTGCTTCATCGGCTTCGCCATCGGGGAGTCCCTGGGGGCCTCGGCCCTGCGCATCGCCGGCGGCATCTTCACCAAGATCGCCGACATCGGCGCGGACCTGATGAAGATCGTCTTCAAGATCGACGAGGACGACCCGCGCAACCCCGGCGTCATCGCCGACTGCACGGGCGACAACGCCGGCGACTCGGTGGGCCCCAGCGCCGACGGCTTCGAGACCTACGGCGTCACCGGCGTCGCCCTGGTCACCTTCGTCCTGCTGGCCGTGCCCGACCCGGCCCTCCAGGCCAGGCTGCTGGTGTGGATCTTCACGGTGCGCGCCGCCATGATCCTGGCCGCCTGGGCGGCCTACGCCATCAACAAGGCCTGGGTCCGCCTGCGGTACGCCGACGCCGAGAGGATGAACTTCGAAACGCCCCTGACCACGCTCGTGTGGCTGACCAGCGCCCTGTGCATCGTCCTGACCTACGCGGCCACCTGGCTGGTCCTGAGCGGCCTGGGCGCCGGCCTGTGGCTGCGCCTGGCCACCATCATCACCTGCGGGACGCTGGCCGGGGCCCTCATCCCCGAGCTGGTCAAGGTCTTCACCTCCACCGCCTCCCAGCACGTGCGCGAGACGGTCCGCTCCTCGCGCCAGGGCGGGGCCAGCCTCAACATCCTCTCCGGCGTCGTCGCCGGCAATTTCTCCGCCTTCTGGCTGGGCATCACGGTCGTGGGCCTCATGGGCGCCGCCTTCGTCCTGTCCGGCTCCGGCCTGGAGTCGTTCATGGCGGCCCCGGCCGTCTTCGCCTTCGGCCTGGTCGCCTTCGGCTTCCTGGGGATGGGGCCGGTGACCATCGCCGTCGACTCCTACGGCCCGGTCACCGACAACGCCCAGAGCGTCTACGAGCTCTCCCGCATCGAGGACGTCGACGACGTCGACGCCCAGATCCGCCGCGACTTCGGCTTCGCCCCCCGGTGGGAGCGGGCCAAGTACCTCCTGGAGGACAACGACGGCGCCGGCAACACCTTCAAGGCCACCGCCAAGCCCGTCCTCATCGGCACCGCGGTCGTGGGCGCCACCACCATGATCTTCTCCATCATCATCGGCCTGACCGACCACCTGAGCCGCGGCATCGAGAACCTGTCCCTCATGCACGCCCCCTTCCTCCTGGGCCTGATCGCCGGGGGCGCCGTCGTCTTCTGGTTCTCCGGGGCCTCCATCCAGGCGGTCACCACGGGCGCCAACCGGGCGGTGGCCTTCATCAAGAAGTCCATCCACCTGGACGCCGGGGCGCAGCGGGCCTCGGTGGAGGACTCCCGCAGGGTGGTTGAGATCTGCACCCAGTACGCCCAGCAGGGGATGCTCACCATCTTCCTGGCGGTCTTCTTCATCACGCTGTCCCTGGCCTTCGTCGAGCCCTTCCTGTTCATCGGCTACCTGGTGTCGATCGCGGTCTTCGGCCTGTACCAGGCGATCTACATGGCCAACGCCGGGGGCGCGTGGGACAACGCGAAGAAGGTCGTCGAGGTCGACCTGCACATGAAGGGAACGGCCCTGCACGACGCCTCGATCGTCGGCGACACCGTCGGGGACCCCTTCAAGGACACCTCGTCGGTGGCGCTCAACCCCATTATCAAGTTCACGACCCTCTTCGGCCTGCTCGCCGTCGAGCTCGCCGTCAGCCTGTCCGCCCAGGGGATGGGGACGATGGTGCACGTCCTGGCGGCGGCCTTCTTCGCCGTCGCCCTGATCTTCGTCCACCGGTCCTTCTACGCCATGAGGATCCCGGCCGGCACGGGCGACGACGTCGACGAGACCGCGGCGGGGGAGAGGGAGATCACGGAGGTGCGCTCATGAGGATCGCCATCAAGTACGACTCGGTCGAGATCTCGTCCGGCGGGCGCGTGGCCGGGCACGAGGCGGGCGACACGCTCGTGCGCCGTCTGCTGCGGATCTTCCCCGGATCGGTGGTCATCGGCCCCGCCGCCCGGCGCAGCCAGGACTTCGACGTCGTGCCCCTGGAGATGATCGACCCCGGGGACCTCGTGGTCATCAATATGGAGGCGGTGGACTCCCCGCACATCTGGCGCGTCCTGTCCCAGAGCTCGCCGGGGGCCGAGCCGCGGATCATGAACTTCGTGTGGCGCTCGGTGCCCTCGGCCGCCCCGGACGTCCACACGGCGACCCTGGCGCTGTCCTGCGCCCTGTTCCCGACCTTCGCCGACTCCCAGCGCACCGCCAACGAGATCGGCGACCTCATGTCGAGGTGGACCGCCCAGCGCCTGTACGAGCGGGCCAGGCTGTCGTGGGTGAACCTGGGCTTCCGCCTGGACCACATCCAGCCGCGGGTGTACACGCAGGTGCCGATCGTCCTGTATCCGTCGATCTACCTCAGCCGCCGCAAGCACCCCGAGCAGTTCTTCCGCGTCCTGGAGCAGGTGCGCAAGGCGGTGCCCCTCAAGGTCGAGATGCGCCTGCAGGAGGACAGCCTCGTCTCCGAGGCCGCCATGGACATCTCCCAGCGGGACTGGGTGTGGATGGGGCCGCTCACGGCGACCCGCCAGTCCTACTGGGAGGCGCTGGCGCGCACGACGGCGTTCCTGGCCACCGCCGAGGAGGTGTCCTACGGCCTGCTCTACGTCGAGGCCCTGGGGGCCGGGGTCATCGGCGTCCTGCCCGACCGCGAGTGGGCCCGCGCCCTGGTGCCGCGGACCTACCCGTTCATCTACCGGGACCTGGACGAGGCGGCGGCGATGCTCACGCGGGCGCTGCGCGAGCCGGAGGCGTGCCGCCGGGAGATGGACGCCGCCGCGGGCGGCTCCTTCGCCCAGTGGATCGCCGAGCACCACTCCGACGACGCCTTCGACAAGGCGATCGTCGCCAATGTCAAGACGTGGTTCGGGGGCTGAGCCGGTTCGCGCCAAGTGTCCGGCCCGTCACAGCCCGCCCTGGGGTAGTCTCGTGCCGTGGCGCCGTCGCGCGCGACGCCCTCCCCGCCCCCTTAGCTCAGCGGTTAGAGCAGCGAGCTTATACCTCGTCCGTGCCTGATAAGCACATGGTCCCGGGTTCGAATCCCGGAGGGGGTACTGGCCCCCGGGGCCCGCCGGTGAGCGCCGTGTTCCCTTGACCCTGGAGACCAGGCCCCCGTGGTGAAATCGGCAGACACAGCGACCTTAAAAGTCGCCGCCTTAGGGCATGCGGGTTCGAGACCCGCCGGGGGCACGCGATCCCGGACAGGAGATCCCGTCTTTCTTCGTCCGGCTCACCCCGCTGTACTTCGGCGCAGTCCCCGGACGGGAGTTGCGCCGGTCAGTTTCTGATGTGTCCGGCGTCGGAGGTGCTCAGGGAGTGCGTCACCACGCCGTTGCTGTTCACAATCATTGTCGGTCCGTTGGTGGAGGCGACCACGACGGCGGTATCGGCCTGGGCGGCGTGCAGTGCGATATCGGCCGCGTGGAACTGCTTCTGCAAATAGCCGTAGGCCGCGTCATTGAGGGGCACGTACGCCACGTCGCTGCCGCTCAGGCGGCCGACGACGTCCGGGTAGTGCATGTCGTAGCAGATGTAGGCGGTCACGCGCCGGTCCCCGAGCTCGACGATGCTGCGCGAGGCGCGCGACACGCCCAGCTCCTCGTCCGGGGCGATGTGCTGCTTGTAGTTGGCGAGAACGGCCTCGCCCGTCGAGCCGTCCACGACGACGGTCTTCTTGTAGACCCCTTCGCCGTCGTGCTCCGTCGTGTGGTAGACGATATTGACGTGCAGCTCCGCGGCGGCGTCGGCCACGCGCCGCTGGGCGGATTCGGGGATCGAGTTCTCCGGCCACACGACGGTCGTGGACCGCGCATAGTCCCCGCCCAGCGCCTCGCGCGTCATGTCGATCAGGTCGCTCACGTCCTGCTCGGTGGCCGGCGCGTCGACGCCGCCCTCGGTCATCGCCTGCAAGGCGATCACCGGGGGGATCGGTTTGGCGGGAAGACTCTGGGAGATCGCGTTCAGCCCGATCACCGAGGCGATCGCCGCCGCGCCCGCCGCCAGCGCCGCCCACGGGCCCCGGTGCACGAACGCGGCCGCCACCGCCATGCCGCCCGCCAGCACCACTGCCTCCAGCGCCGTTTCGCCGCCGAATCCTCCGAGCCAGACCAGCCCGCTGTTGCGCCACACGCTGTAGCCCAGGTGCGGCAGCCACCAGTCCTCGGTCACCGGCATGCGCAGTCGCAGCCAGGTCAGCGCCAGCCAGAGAAGGGCGAACAGCGGCCACACCAGCCGGGTGCCGAGCTTCTCGCGCAGGGCCGCCAGGTGGAACAGGTTCGCCATGAGCAGCGCCCAGCCGATGCTCGCCCCGAGCGCCGCGCCGAGCGACATGAAGTTGTAGTACCAGTACGTCGTCGGCACCAGCCACGCCAGCGTGAAGGACGCGCCGACCGCGTACGCCCGCCGGGCCGGTACCGTCCGCAGCAGCCAGAACACCGCCGCCATCGCGACCACCGCCGGCAGTTGCAACGCCCAGTGCTGCGCGAAGGCCGTCGCCGCCAGCACCCCGCCGGACGCGATGGCCAGCGAGCAATCCCTCATCAGGCGGCCCCGATCGTCGTCGTGGCGCCGCTGCGCGCGTGCCGCGGAGTCGGGGAGATGGAATCGCATATCGGTCGTCCTTGTCGTCCGGGGCTGTTCGCGGGGGCGCGTACGGTTCTTCGGCGGCCCACGCGCCGAACCGGACGGTCCTATCCGGAAAAGGCCCGGGTTTCCGGGCGAGGTCTCAAGGCGCAGAATGCCGGGGCGGATGGTAGCACGACGAGTCGGGAGGGCGGGACGGCGCCGCCTACGTCCCCGGTCCCGCCCGGCCGCCGCCGTTGGTGCGGATGCGGGAGTCCGCGGGCGCGGGCCGGATGCCGCAGGGCGCTGTTGCCGGTCGTGTGCGCGTCCACGGGAGCGGCCGCGAGCGCCCGAGGGCGCGAAAAGGTGGCTCCCGCATACTTTTAAGGGTCCTCCACGGCGCCGGGCGGTTCGGAATCGGCGTCATTGCGCCGTTTCTGCGACTCGCTGCTCCGGGACGGGGTGTTAAAAGTATGCGGGAGCCACCTTTTCCCGCGGCCGAATTGCGGCAATTAGGGGCGACACCCTGTCGGCAGCGGTGTCGTCGCTTATTGTTTGGGTCGGTGGGGCCGGAATGCGGATGTGTTGGGACGTGTGAGACTCCTGGGACCGGATCGGGTGGAAGCGTGTCCGCATCTGTTGCAAAGGCGTCCCGGGCCGGGACCGGCCGCATCTGTTGCAAAGGCGTCCCGGGCCGGGACCGGCCGCGAAGGAAAGCCCGGAATATCAACGATTCTTCTCCGGCTTCCCGGTGAGATCCGGGCCTTTGCAACAGATTCGGGCATCGCCGGTCCGAACACCGTCGGGGAGGGTCGCCGACCCTGCCCCAACGCGCCCGGTCAACAGTGATGCGTGGTCTCCGACAAGGGCGTCGCCTACGCCACTGCAGCGTCCCCGAGCCTGCGGACGGCGGCGGTTCAGTAGCCTTGCTCCCCATGAGCCAGTCCAACGGGTCCGAGCCCGTCACCGAGCCCCTCACCGTCGCCGACGTCCTCGCCCTCCTCCAGGCGGCCGCCCCGCCCGAGCTCGCCGAGGACTGGGACTCCAACGGCCTCATCTGCGGCGACCCGGCCGAGCCCGTGCGCACCGTCCTGCTCGCCGTCGACCCGCTGACCGCCGTCGTCGACGAGGCCATCGGGCGCGGCGTCGACATGGTCATCACCCACCACCCCCTCTACCTGCGCGGCACCGACCACGTCGCCGCCACCGACCCCAAGGGCCGCTGCGTCCACCGGCTCATCCGCGCTGGCATCGCGCTGGCCAACGCCCACACCAGTCTCGACGCCGCGCACGGGGGAGTGGCCGACGCGCTCGCCGCCCGCGTCGGCCTGCTCGGCGCGAGGCCCCTGAGCCCGAGCCGCCTCGATCCCGCCCAGGGCATCGGTCGGATCGGCGAGCTCGAGCACCCCGTCCGGCTGCGCGACCTCGCCGTCGCCGTCGCCGCCGCCCTGCCCGACTCCGCGCCCGGCCTCCTCGTCGGCGGGGACCCGGACGCCACCGTCGAGACGGTGGCCGTCTCAGGCGGGGCCGGGGACTCGCTGCTGGCGGCCGCGCGCGAGGCCGGCGCCGACGTCTTCCTCACCGCCGACCTGCGCCACCACCCCGCCACGGATCACCTGGAGGGCGGCCGCCCCCACCTCCTGTGCGGCACCCACTGGGCGACCGAGTGGGTGGGCCTGCCCCCGCTGGCGGCCCGGCTCGAGGCCGCCGCGGGCGAGCGGGGACGTAGACTTGAGGCGTACGTCTCCGAGGTCGTCACCGACCCGTGGACCCTGCGTCTGAGCACCGGCTCATGACGCCCGCAGAACTCCAGACCTCGGCCAGCAGCGAAGGACCACAGCCGTGACGAGCGCCCCCCTCAGCCAGCAGCGACTGCTCATCGACCTCCAGAGCCTCGACTCCCGACTCGCCCGTCTGAGACACGAGCGCAAGCACCTGCCCGTCCTGTCCCGCATCAAGGACACCGTCGAGCGCCTCAAGGCCAACCGGCGCGCGGCCGCCCTCGCAGACGGGGCGCTCGCCGAGGCCAGGAAGGGGGCCACGCGCAGCGAGGACGAGGTCGACCAGGTCACGCGGCGCGCCGCCATCCTGCGCGAGCGCCTGTCGTCGGGCACGGCCAACCCCCGGGACCTGACCGCCATCCAGGGGGAGCTCGACCAGCTCGGCCGACGCCGGGCGGTGCTCGAGGACGCCCAGCTCGCCGCCGTCGAGGCCCTTGAGAGCGCTCAGAGGAAGGTGCGCGATCTCGCCGCCGAGGAGGGCGAGATCCGCAGCGCCGGGCGAGAGCTGACGGCCGAGCGCGACGCCGCCTTCGCCCGCATCGACGCCGAGATCGACCGGCTCGATCGCGAGCGCGCCGAGTTGGCCGGAACCATCGACCTGGCGCTGCTCGACGAGTACGACGCGGTCCGGGCCGCCACCGGGGGCCTGGGGGCCGTCGCCCTCCACGGCCGCCGGCTCGAGGGCTCCCCGATCCAGATCAGCCCCATGGAGTACTCGCGGATCGCCGCGGCCCCCGCCGACGAGATCATCCACGCCGAGGAGAACGACGTCATCATCGTGCGCATGGACATCTGATGCGCGGCGCGGCCGGGCGCCTGCGGGGGGCCCGGGGGCGGTGCGCGGCGGAATCGCTGAGGCGGCGGAGTCGGTGAGTCGGTGGAATCGGTGAGGCCGGCTGCGGCGGGGCGGGCGAGGCGGTAGAGTGCTGGGCGCGGACGAGCCGACCGGGCGGCCGCGGTACCGCGGGGCGACCCGCGGATCGAGGAACGTCCGGGCTCCACAGAGCAGGGCGGTGGCTAACGGCCACCCGGGGTGACCCGCGGGACAGTGCCACAGAGAACAGACCGCCGGCCGGACAGCCGGCCGGTAAGGGTGAAACGGTGGGGTAAGAGCCCACCAGCACCGCAGGCGACTGCGGCGGCTCGGCAAACCCCGTTCGGAGCAAGACCGTACAGCAGGCGTTCGAGGGCTGCTCGCCCGAGCCTGCGGGTAGGTCGCGCGAGCCCACCGGCAACGGCGGGCCGAGATGGATGGCCGCCACCGCCGCGCCGGTAACGGCGGGCGGCAACAGAACCCGGCGTACAGGTCGGCTCGTCCGCTCCTCGACAGGGCTTCTCACCGGCCTCGGCCGACGGGTGCGGTGTCCGCCCTCCGACGTGCCTGCGCGGATGCGGCCCCGCGCCGATTGCGACAGCAGCAACATGGCGGGGTGTCCACCCCAGGCTGAGCCCGGATGGACGCCCCGCCATACGGTGACCGCATGCCGGCCCGGATGCAGGATCAGGCCAGCTTGGGCTTGACGTAAGTGCCGTTGTTGTCCATGAAGGCGGTGATGACCCACACGCCGGCCTTGTCGTTAGCCTGCTGCGTCGTCAGCTGGAAGGTGAAGTAACCCTTGGCCGTGCCCCCGTCCCGGGGCATGTCCTGAGCCGAGAACTCGTCCTTGGCCGAGTAGGTCAGGGTATTCTCAGCCGACGTCGTGTTGCCGTCCTGGTCATACTCGATTTTCAGGTTGCTCGAGTTGAATTTGCTCGTGCCGTGGTAGGTGATCTCCACCGGGACGCGCACGTAGACCTTGCCACTGTCCGGCTCATGCCAGCTGTACCTGTTCATCTGCGACTTGAGCGAATCATTGGCGTTCCACTCGACGACGCCCAGGGAGACGTCGACCGACGCTCCCTCGTCGGTACTGTACTTTCCCGCGCTCATGGTGATGGTCTGGTCCGCGGGCAGCGGGTTCTTCTCCGTTGTTCCCGGGCTGCCCGGACTGGGCGTGGATGAGGCTCCGGGGTTCGCGCCGCCGCCGGGGCCGCTGCCGCTGCCGGACTGCGACGTGGGGTACGATCCCTGGGAGGAGACCGCAGTAGGCCCGGTGGCATTGTTGTGGCTGTTGTGACTACGACTGTTGACGACCACGAGTACGCCCGCGAGCAGCGCCACCACGACCAAGACGATGATGAGCCAGAACCACCACTGCCTGGTGACGGGCTTGGGGCCCATGGGGGCGCTCATGCCGGGCTGCCAGCCCGGTCCTCCCTGCGGGGGGAGTCCTCCTCCGGAGCCGGGAGCGCCGCTCTGGTTGTGGTACGGAGTCGGGGACTGCGCGTAGTTCATACCGGGTGCGTACGGGGCGGCACCCGAGGAGGAGTCGCTCCCCGGTACGGAGCCGCCGAAGGGCGTCGAGCCGGTGTAATCCCCCGAAGGCGCCGATGCGGACTGGCCCGTCGGGTCGGCCACGGAGGAGCCCGTCGGGACCGCCTGGGTGGGCGCCCAGGCTGCATCGGCGGCCGAGCCCGTCTGCGGAGCGGATCCCGCACTGGTACCGGGCGTTGAGTCCTCGACCCACAGCTGCCAGCCCTCCGGCGCCGGCCCCCAGGCGGGATCGGGCTGCCATCCCGCGGGAGGATTGAATCCTTCCGGGGGCGCCGGCCAGTTCGGCGGCGGGTTGAAGCGAAGAGCCATGGAGAACCTCCGGGAGGGTCGGGTATGGGTCTATGGGTCATCGGACGACGTCCATCGTCTCAGATGAGAATGTACACGTGGTGGTCACGTTACCGTGACGTCGGAGCACGTCCCAGACCGGAGTGACCGGAGAGTACCGGGGAGTACTGCCCCACGCGGGTTGCTTCGGCGGCATCGGCAGTCACCATACGCCTTGAGCGGGGCCGGACGCAGCCGGCGATGTCAGATGTCAGGGCAGGGTGAGTACGTCCGCACCGTTCTCGGTGACCGCCAGAGTGTGTTCGAACTGGGCGGTGCGCGACCTGTCCCTGGTCACTACGGTCCAGCCGTCGTCCCACTGCTCCCACGTCTCGGTGCCCAATGTGAGCATCGGCTCGATGGTGAACACCATGCCGACTTCCATGACGTCGGCGTACATGGGGGCGGCGTCGTAGTGAGGAATGATGAGGCCCGAATGGAAGGCCTCGCCCACGCCGTGGCCCGTGTAGTCGCGCACCACCCCGTAGTCGAAGCGCTTGGCGTATTTCTCGATCACTCTGCCGATGACATTGACTTCGCGACCGGGCCGCACCGCTCTGATCCCGCGCTCCATCGCAGTGCGCGTGCGCTCGATGAGCGCAGCCGTCCCAGCGTCGATCTCGCCGACCGGGTAGGTCGCGTTCGTGTCGCCGTGGACGCCGTCGAGATAGGCGGTGACGTCCAAGTTGATGAGGTCGCCCTCCTTGAGGACGGTCGAGTCGGGGATGCCGTGGCAGATGACCTCGTTGATCGAGGTGCAGATCGAC
>ERZ773072.1379-NODE-1379-length-12207-cov-9.454164_pt1 | contig 12207 bp, 8 predicted proteins | sample MGYA00580617_ERZ773072 | MGnify/ENA primary metagenome ERZ773072 (study PRJEB29015, sample SAMEA2737970) | human oral metagenome | biome: human oral; feature: human-associated habitat; material: dental | place: China | collected 2122 ... | reverse complement strand
TGGCTCAAATCGTCGTTCAGCTTTTTCGTTCCAAATATCAGGGCGGGGCTATCCGCCAGATTGGCGTTTTTTACAGTGATTTTGTCGATCAAGGTTATGGTCTGATTTCTCTCTTTGACGATCCCCTGCAAATTCAAAAAGAAGAGGAGCTCCAGCTGACGATTGACCGCATCAGAGATCGCTTCGGCTTTGCCTCTTTGCTTAAGGGATCGGCCTTGCTGGACTCCTCTCGTGCCATCGCTCGAAGCAAGCTAACAGGTGGCCATTCAGCTGGAGGGCTGGAGGGCTTATCATGACCGACCGCTCTTATCTCCCCTACCAGTCGGCTCGTGACTTTCAGGATCGAGGCATGGCTAAGTGGGCTGGCTTTTTCCTCTCTGAACACAGCACTGCTCTGGCCAAAAAAGAACTAGATATCAGTCGCCTGACCCAGCTTGACAGACAGGAAAAATTCCACTTACTCAACCAAGCTTACAGTCAGCAAGTTCCCATCCGAATCACCTTTCTTAATCAGGAAAAGCTGATCGACGTTACTGCTACTGTCTTCCATCTGGACTGCAAGCAGGTCCTCCTGCAGGAAGGTGACCATTACAAAGGCCTTGCTATCCATCAGATTCTTTCCATACAAGCTTCAGGAGGCGCAGATGACCACTCAGAATGTACATGAGGAACTTCAATTTGACTATTTTTCCCAGAATTACTATCAATTTCAAGAGGATTTTTATCAATTCTCTAATCTTCCCCAGCCTCTGATGGCCATGGAAGATGATATCCTGCATCACATGGCCAGCCGCCAGGTCACTTATTTCAAACTTTCCAAGACCAAAAGCTTGGATAAAAAAGACCATTACTTCCACTTTACTGTCAGCCGCCCAGACCAAGCAAACCGACTCTGCATTTACCACTATCAAGGGCAAACAGAAGATATAAATCAATAAGCTCCCAAACTCAGTCTGGAAGCTTATTATATGGAGTTGGTCATCTACTAGAATCTTCTCAATTATTTATTGCTTTAAGTCAGGCAAATAACACTAAAGATTTGAGACAGCTATATTATATTTGAGGTCAATCTGAACCCGAGAAGCACCATTCTTTTTAGGTTATACACCTAGTTTATTTGTATGACTTAATTTCAGATTAAAAACACCCCAAAAGTTAGATTTTCTGTCTAACTTTTGGGGTGCGGGTCATAGCAATTTACCTTTTCTTTTATTTTTTGTCGGTGTCAAGATTTGCAGCTTCAATGACAGGTTGCTCATCTTGTTTTAGCTTGTTAACCGTCATATTAACACCAAGAGCTCCTGCTAGGAGTTGACGGATATCGAAGCCTGCACCTTGCGATACTTGGTCAATACTCTGCATGATATCACCAACCATCTTAGAAGCATTGCCTTCACCATACATAGTGATTTTGTCCACTTTAGTAAGCGGCTCTGCTACAGCACGGGCAATTTCTGGCAGTTTGTCTACAATCATCTCAGTAATGGCTGCTTCTTGCATCTTCTTCATGGCTTCAGCTTTTTTATCCAAACCTTGAGCTTCGGCTTCTAGCTTAAGACGAATCGCCTCCGCTTCAGCACGTCCTTTGGCTTCAATAGCTTCGGCTTCTTGCAGTTGCGCAAATTTTTCAGCCTCAGCTTGAGCCTTGCGGGCTTCGGCTTCTTTTTGTGTTTCAAAGAGTTCTGCCTCGGCTTGACGTTGACGCTCAATCAATTGTGCTTCCGCCGCTTGTTGGCGAGAGTATTTTTCAGCCTCAGCCTGTTTGCGGATGTTAGCATCCAGTTCTTGCTCACGGACCTTAACTTCACGTTCCTTGACTTCAGCTTCCTTCTCTTGCTTCATGATATTAGCTTCAGCAGCTACACGTTCTTGTTCACGGCGCTGAATCTCTGCCTCGATCCCTTTGGCTGCATCAGCCTTAGCTTGAGCAATATCTGCTTCCTGCTTGAGGGCTGCTTGCTTCAGCTTCAACTCATTTTGCTTTTGAGCAATTTCCAAGTCAGCAGCTACCCGCTTGTCATTTGCTAATTTGTCTTGCTCAGCTTCTACTTCCTTGCGCTCACGTTCAGCTTTAGCCTTTGCAATTAAGGCATCTTTTTTGATGGTTTCGACATTTTCAATACCGAGATTATCAATCACGCCACCTTCATCTGAAAAAGATTGGACAGTAAAAGCGATGACTTCCAAGCCCATTTTAGCCAAATCAGGAGCTACGTTATCCTGCACTTTTGAGGCAAATTCCTGACGGTCATTGACCATCTTGCGTAATTCCATCTGACCGATTACTTCACGAAGATTTCCTTCCAAGACATCTTGAACAGAGTTAGAAATATCAGTTGTATTCCAATTCAGGAAGTTTTCTGCCGCGCGAGCAATCATTTCGTCAGTCGTTCCGATTTTCAGCTTAACTGCTGCATCAGCACGAACATTAATGAAGTCTAGAGTTGGCACCGCCTCAGACGTACGAACATCTGTTGAGAACTGCTCAATATCCAGATAAGAGCGTTGTTCAACAAAAGGAATCATAAATCCAGCCTTACCTCGCAAATGGCGTTGTTTGCGAAGGCCTGTGATGACGACTACTTCGTTAGGGCGAGCATTGACATATCCCTTAGCCAAAAGAACAAGTACAATAACTAAAATAATTGCACCAAGGATTAGCCAAGTTGGAAAGAAAAATGTATCCATAATAACTCCTTTTTCGACAAGAAAGCTTGTCCAATTTATTTTATTATCTTAGTATACCAAATTATTCTTTAATTCCTATTTTTTCTAGAAAATTTTATCCCTCATTCATCAAAAAGACCTTGTAAACCTGCAAATGGACTATTCTCTTCTTTTTTATCCGCTTGGTACTTCTGATAATCTTCCTCTGTCATTACCTGCCAATCTCTTCCTGTTGGCAAGTCTGAACCAGCCTCTTCAGCAGCTGTCAAAACTTTTAGAGGAATATTCAAAAGGATATTGTCCGCTACACTCTCTGCAACATTAATCTCACCATTTTCAATGGGAAGCACCAGATCTTGGTCAATCATTTCCTGAGAAGCCACTTGTCCATCTTCCATAAAAATTTCATTAACCAGGTAAGACTCTTTCCTCTCTACGGGCTCCATACTGCGACTAGAAGCCAATGTAATGGTATAAGAAAGTTCATAATCTAAGAAATAGAGTCCATCCTCATACTGGGCTCTACCACTAGCAACAATATCCTGAACGTCTAAAATCTCAGCATTGCGTTCTTTTAATTCTTCAGCCAAGTCTAGCTTCTTTTCAAAAGCCAAACCATCTGGATTTTTGCGAATTTCTTGTATATTTAACATAAGTTCCTCTTTGTTTTTTTCTTTTATTATATCATGTTTAAGCGCTCCGCTGTTGTTAAAAATTATTTTGTTATAATAAATTGTAAGGAGGGAAGACAATGACACAACTAGGACAAGTTTTTAGATTTTTTCGAGAGGCAAGGCACATCTCTTTATCTGAAGCCACTGGCGGAGAATTCTCCAAGTCCATGCTTTCCCGCTTTGAAAATGGTCAGAGCGAGCTATCAGCTCAGAAACTTTTCAGCGCTCTCAGCGCTATCCACACAGAAACAGAAGAATTCACAGTTGCAGCTGGCATCCAGGATCATCATTCTCACAAGGAACTCCTAAGTCACATTCAAGATCTACTCCAAGCTAATCAGCATGACTTATTAGAAGAACTCTATCTAGAGAAGAAAAAAATTAGTCAAAATTCTAAAGAGGCAAATGATTGGGTTGAGCGCCTGACTGTAAAGGCCTACCTCTGTGCCCTCAAGGAATCTGAAAAAGCTAGTCCAGACGAGCTAGATTTCCTCCATGATTATCTCTTTTCAGTTGATATTTGGGGTCGCTATGAACTGAAGCTTTTTTCTATCTGCACTCCGGTTTTATCTCTAGACTTGTTTTCCCAATACACCAAAGAAATCCTCTCAAGAAATGATTTTACAGCCTTATTTGCCAACAATCGCAACACTCTACATACCACTTTTCTGAATGGATATTTGCTGGCCATCAGTCAGGAAGATATCACCCATGCAGACTTTTTCCAACAAGTCGTTGAGCGACACTTTTATGAAGAAAATGAGACTTACTTTCGAATTGTCTATCTCTTTGCTCAGGGAGAGTTAGCTTGTTTGAAAGGACAAAAGAAAGAAGGATTCGCTCAAATGAAGCAAGCAGTCGATATTTTCCAAATCTTAAACTGCCAGCATAGCGCCGACTACTACCAAGAAGCTCTTGAAGCTACTTTTCAAAAATATGGTAAATAAAACGAACCTCCACTTTTAAACTCGACGATTTTGAGTTAAAAAGTGGAGATTTTTTGATACTAGACGATCTCTAGCTTACTAATTTCAATAACTTCCATCAAATTCGTTGAATATATGCAACATTTTCTGCTTCTTAAATCTTTTATTTTATACTAAAACTAGAAAGAGCTCTCGCAAGTCACTTTTAGAACCTGACCACTTACCTAGGAGACTTGACCACTTGCGGAAAAGCTATTGAAATCAAGACTTTTCCTGCTATAATCAAAACTATCAAGGCCTTGTAGTTATTGACTATTTTTGAAAAATCTTTCAAACCATTCATTACTAAAGGAGATTTTTATGAAACTTGCCTTACGGAATAAATTATTTTCTTTTATTAGCCTCTCCCGAATCTTCAACACCCTGGGAGCTTCTATTTTCAATATTGTTTTTGTTGTATTTGCCTCCAGCATGCCTAGCCCCAAGTTTGCTATTGCTGTTGCTAATTTTATTGTCCTGGTTCCGACCTTCTTTACTATTTTCGTCGGCATCAAAGCAGATAAGACCATCCATAAAGCTCGCTGGCTGATTCATTTTGGTTATGTACAAGCCCTGCTATTTGTTCTTGTCGCCTTTATGACTCGCTCTAGCTCATATCTAGCCTTTTCAGTGGTCTGCTTCATGAATATTCTTTCTGATATTATCAGCGACTATCGAAGTGGTCTGCAAATGCCAATTTTGAAAAAGAACATTCCCGAGCAAGATCTAATGGAGGCCTTCTCCTTTACCCAGCTTATCAGTTTTCTTTGTAGTCTAGCTGGTCAGGCTTTAGGAGTTTGGCTCTTAGCGATCAGCCAGCAAAACTTTTTCCTAGTAGCTTTAGTCAATTCTTTAACCTTCCTACTCTCCTCTACTACCCTCTATCTAGTCCGACGTCGATTGACCCATGATCCGGTAACCATTTCTGAGAATAAACCTCCTCTCAAGGAAGAACTGAAAAAAATGTATACATCTTCTAAACTCATCTTTGAGCAGGAGGGCTCTAACAACTTTCTCAAGTTGCTGGCTCAAATCTTGGTCATTAACGCTATGGCAGGTTCTCTTATAGCACTTTATAATCTCTATTTGCTAGACAACCCCATCTTTCATCTATCTTTTAGCCAGTCGCTCTTGATTCTTCAGACGACGCTTGTCCTAGCTATGATCATTGCTAGTTTGACTCCCAACGATTACTTCAGCCGTCTATCACTAAATCAGCTCATCATATGGGCCGCTGTTATGATGATTCTGCTTGCTATCAGCAACTTCTTACATCTGCCCGTTTTCGTCGGTATTATTTTTGGATTTTTTCTTGCTTATGCTTCCGGCAAGATCAATCCCAAAATCAACACCCTCTTGCTAAGTAAGCTACCTTCCGATGTTCTCGCTCAGACGTCCAGCTTTCTAAGTTTGCTCTTTTCCTTCTCCGTTCCTCTGGGAACTATGATTTTCTCCAGTCTAGCTCTTTGGAATATGAATGCTAGCTGGCTAATCTTCAGCTTTATCGGCGTAATCGCTCTGCTCTTATCTATTGAAAAAAGAAAGAGATAAAATAAATCCGATGAATGCAATTCTATTGACTTTGAGTTAAAAGCAGTCTTATTTTAGACAGTAAAAAACGACAACTTCCAAATAAGGAGTTATCGTTTTTTTGAGTCATGGAAAGCTAAAAGATCAAGTGTCATTTGGCTTATGCTCTTTCTTGATTAGTTTCTGCCAAAGTGTCTGCCTCTACCATTTCGGTCAAAGTACATCCAGGTTCCGTCTTCTAGACGAATCCATTTGTTGCGAACCATATCACCTGACTTCGGATCAAAGTATCGTTCAGCACCATTAACATAGACAACTTGACCCTTGACCTGCTTACCGTCTTGGCCGAAATAGAGAACTTGATTGTTGATCGTTTGAAGTCCTGTTACAGCCTTTCCGTCTTGGTCAAAGTAATACCATTCATTTTTAGCACCTTCTGCAAATTTGTTGACGGCCATCTCTCCTGAATTGGCATCAAAGTAACGAATACTCTTGTCTGCTAACGCCACTACCTGACCCTTGACTTGCTTGCCGTCTTGACCGAAGTAGAGAACTTGCTTGTTGATCGTTTGGAGACCTGTTACAGCTTTGCCGTCTTGGTCAAAGTAATACCATTCATTTTTAGCGCCTTCTGCAAATTTGTTGACGGCCATCTCTCCTGAATTGGCATCGAAGTAACGGATAGATTTATCAGCTAAAGTCACTACTTGACCCTTGACCTGCTTGCCATCTTGGTCAAAGTAAAGAGTTTGCTGACCAATCTTTTGAAGGCCTGTTAGAGCGACACCATCTGCTCCGAAATAGTACCAATCACTTGGATTGTCACCCTGAGCAAAACGATTGATGACAGCATTTCCTGAATCCTTGTCAAAGTATCGAAGTTTGCCATCCTTAGCACGTACAACCTTACCCTTAACTTGATAACCATTTTGGTCAAAGTATTGCTGTCCATCGCCTATCTTGACGAGACCCCTAGCCATAACACCATTAGCATCGAAATAACGCCAGTTTTGGCCATCAGAAGTGTAGTAACGGTTGAGAACCTTGGCACCAGTCTTATCATAGTAGTACTGATTGCCATTTTCATCTTCTTGTAAAGCATCACGCAACTGAACCCCATTCTTCATGAAGTAAAGCTGCTTGCCATCAATCTCACGAGCTCCTGTTACTAGATAGCCTTGATTATCAAAGTAATACCAATTGCCATTTTCATCCTGGATAAAAGTGTCTTTAGCTTGATTACCACTAGTTGAATAGAACTTAAAGCCATTTGTGTCTTTTACAAATCCTGTGGAAGCTTCTTTATTGACCAGCTGTTTAGGTAATGCTGTCTCTCCATTCTTGTTAGACAGGTATTCTTTGCTTCCCCAGTCTTTAAGAACATAGTAAGCACCACGACCTAAGATATTGGTTCCGTTGAAGTACTTAGCCGACCACTTAGTAATCTTCTCGTCCGTTGTCATCTTTTGACCATTGGAAATCTGTACTCTTTCAAAGATTTCTGGATACTTAGCTTTAAGCTCATCTAGGAAGGCCCCACCATACTTACCTTGGTAGTCGGTCCCATTGGTCTTACTATTAGCTACATAAAGTTTTTCTTTTATTTCTGCGCCTTCACGATAGGTTCCGTAGTTATTGACACGAGTTGCCGTTACCACTTCCTTACCTGGCAGGTTGTAGATTTGGTCTGGCACCCAGTCCGCAATGGCTTGGATATTGACACTATGAAGAGCACGGAGAGCATTGAGCAGGTCATTTAAAGAACCATATTTATTGTTTTTGCTCATTGCCATATCATAGCGGTCTTCAAAGGCATAACCATTCTGGATGATAGAATCTAGGAAAGTGCCATCTTGGCTAGATACATACTGAGGTGGCAGCTCAAATGAAGTCACTCCCCATTCCTTGAAGAGGTTAACATTTTTAGCAATGACTTTATTGGTATATTGGTCATCTCGAGTTGCAAAGTCTTGGAAGTTAGAGAAACCTTCATAAATCAGCTGAGAATCAAGGGCTGCGCTAGATTCGTAAACCTGACCGCTAGCATTTTTCTTCTTGCTGGCTGTTACACGAGCATCCTGATCTGCCTTAGCACCAACTGGTACCCAAACAGCCAGATAACCAGAAACTTGGACATTGCTGTAGCCTGCGATATCATTCATATCAAAGGTCAAAATACCATTAGCGTCTGTCTTCTTCCAGAGCGATTGCGGTACTTCTTCGTCAGTTAGATAGCGGGAAATACCATCTTTGGTCGTCAAGAGCACAGGACGGTAGTATTGATTCTTATGGGCTGCTCCCATATTGACTTGCAGTTTATCCCACTCGTTCAGCTTGAGATTCGGGTTGTTAGAAGCAATAACTGCCATCCCTTGGGTACGAGTCTCTGCTGTTCCTTCATCTGTTGCTTCGTTGGCACCAGTACCATAACGAACAGAAGTCAAAATTCCATTGTAAGACCATTTATCAGCCTCACGAGGTACACCCATATAGGTGACTTTCATGTCCTGTCCACCAGCTACATATTTAATACGAGCCCGCAAAAGTGCATCGATAGCATCGTGGTAAGGAGATTTTTTCTCCATGTATTGACCGTCATCAGTATAGAGATCCCCATAGTAGACCCGAGTGATGGAGTCTTTGTTGGAGAGCATGAGAGCATGAGCAGTTGGGATATTGAACTGCGTATACTTCTTGTCCGCCTTGCGCATATCTTCGTTGTAAATCTTGAAGGCTTGCTTGAGCTCATCCATGGTAAAGGTCAAACCATCAGTATTTGGATTGATATTTTCCCGAATGATGTCGGCAATAACGGTCTGTACTTCACTATCATGAGCCCGAACAAAGATATAGTTGGCCATCCGCTCGCCATTTTTCTTTTCAGTAGAACGGTCATTCAGACTATTCGTAATCGTTGGCTCTACTCCGCTACGGATAGAAAGCTTACGCATGAACGAATAAAGTAAGGACAGACGAAACTTGTTATCAATCGGCAATTGAGCACCCTTGGTGTCCTTGTTGTAGTCAGGGTCGTTGTCAGACCAAGCTTCCAAGATAGACAGGTGCTTGATAGCTTCTTCTTCACTTTCTCCGACCTTGTAGCGAGACTTGAAGTAGTCAGAGGCAATCTGGAGCAAGTCTGCATTGACATTGTCTACCGCATCGACACGAACCCCGTCAAAGTTAGCAGTCGGATCATTGGCTACAATGCTACCGAAGTTCATCATAAAGTGCAGCCAGTTGAGTTGCTCAGCCTGAACAGCTGGATTAGAGTTGTCAAAGTCGTTAGCTAGCAGGAACTCATAACCACCATTTGACTTGTCAATGAAGTACTTAGGTGTACCAGTTTGGTTGGTTGGTGTTCGGTTCAGGATACGGTACTTAGAATTAGCATGAGAAGTCTTCTCATTATTGGTATAAAGCAGAGCTCCACCTTGCAAGTGGTCCTTATTAGTACCGGTTGTTTCAGACTCGGTCTTGATGTTCCAGTTTGGCTGAGTTTTGACAAATGAGCCCATCAGTGTTCTCAGCCATTTAGTATCGCCTTCTTTACCGATTCTTTCTTCAATTTTGCGCTGAACCTGCTGAGAAGCACCTGTCAGGATAGCTTGTTCCACTTTGTTTTCAAAAGCTCCTGCTCCCAAACCTTGCTGGTTCATATAGTTGAGATAACTAACCTGCGTTTGCTTATCAGGCCACCAAGCCATTAAAAGAGGACGCAAGTCAGTCTCTGTAGACGGAGTCCATGTTTTTCCATCCTTGAGGATAGCTTTTGGACGATACCAGCTATCTGCTGTCAAATAGCCATCTACTGTTTCGATGTCCTTGTCTGTTGTACCATGGAAGGCATTCATTCTGGTAAATTCATTGTTGAGGCTGCTAGTACCTTGCTGGAATTGATACTCAGCTGAATCAACCAAAGCTCCGGTCTCTGCATCGAAATAAAGAACTTTTCCATTAAGCTCAACTGCAAAATTCTTTTTAATTGTGCCGTCGTCCTGAACATAGTATTTCTTGCCATCAATGGTCTTGATGTGAGCCAGCACATCATCATCATGCTCAGTATTAGCAGGCGCCATTTGAGCTTGAGCAGCACGCATTCTTTCAGCTATCGCTCCCTGTCTTTGAGCTGGTTCTGGTAAACGGTCTTTCTTTGCAACTTTTGGATTTGCAACAATCTTGTCTGTAACAGTCTTTTTTGCTTGTTTTGTAGCAGTTCCTTGCTGATCAGAAACTGGACTCGCTTCTTTAGCTTGCTCAGTTGTTGCAGTTTTAGCAGTTTCTGATGTTGCATTGACCGCTGTTACCTCCTCGGCAGGAGCAGCCTTTTCAGGAGTTGGAGACTCTGTTACTGCTGATTGAGCTGGATCTTGAACATCATTTTGTGCTGCTGTTTCTGTAGTTACTGAAGCCAGCTTTTCACTGCTTGCTGCAGCATCAGTAACCTTGTCTGCAGAAGTTGGTTTTTCTGCTTCCAACTGAGAAGCTGAGTCGGCTTGTACTTGAACAGGCTGCCCATAACCGCTATCCTGAGCTACAGTTGGTTCTTGAACTGCCACCTGCTTAACATCATCAGCGTGGACAAGACCTGCTTCGAGACCAAGTACTTTTGGTGCTACGATAAGTGCTAAGGTAGTCACACCGATGGCTACCCAGTTCTTCTTAACTTTATGCATCTTATAATGAATTTTTTTCTCCATCATAAACCCTCCTTCTGAAATTGGTATAAAGTTTTACCTTTATTTTATCCTTTTTCAGAGGAGGGCCTATTTTATTTGCACATCTGCAATTGGGGCAGATAAATTCTTTCAAACTGGGCTTTGAGCTTCTGAGCAACACCAAAGGAATCTAAAAATTCCAAAAGAGATAGGCATTGCTCAATATCACTAAGAGCATGGCTATTCCCAACCTTATAAGAATAAAGCGCCTTATGATACTTAATAAGCATCCGATCATAGAGATCGGTCTCAGGGATTTTTGAATGGTCAATATAATTGAGGAACTTCATAGCAATCTGTAGATGATTTCCCTCTATACAAACGCTGATAACATTGAGCAACATCTTGATAATACGCCGCCGATTCTCCGGTAGGTCATTATAAAACTGGGTCCGATTGATCATCTCGCTGGCAAAGGTTTCCAGTGTTTCCAAGGTCAAGAGATCCACACTATTAGTAAATAGCCAAAGCTCGTAGCGTCCCCACTCCTCGACTGAAAAAAGATGATCGGTCAGAAATTCTATATCCTTCTTGCTAATCTGAAAATCTGGATTGCAGGAAGACAGAACCGCCCTGACGACAATCGTATTAAGCCTGTAATTCTTTTTCTCAGGGAATTTTTCGACCAAGGATTCCGAACTAGCTAAAATATTTTGGAGCTTGACGACATTATTTTCTCGATAAGCCTCGGCAACTTTTTTTGAAAAAAGCACATCATCCGACTCAATGTAGTTATGATAAACATATTGAAATTCGTCTAGGGAGACTGCCATATTCTTTAAGCAGCAATAGAAAGAATCAAGCGTGATACCACTGACTCCCCGCTCAAAACGAGACAGCTGAGCCACTGAAATATCTCCCGCCGCCACCTCTTTAAGGGACATGTTTTTAGATTCTCTAATCACTTTGAAAATTTTTCCAAATGTTTTCAACATACCGAACCCCCGGTTTCATATATGCAATAAAAAATTCCTACTAAGTTTAATATACTCGTAATATATTACAATAATATTTCTAAAAAATTACTTTAGATGTCAAAAAAATACAATTCAATTAACTTGAATGGTAGAACAACTCAATATAGTGATTTTTTTGAAAATAATATGATTTTTCATGAAAACTCAGAATATGAACGAAAAGCAGACAGGTTCAACCTGACAACTTGAAAACACTGGCTTTTTCTAATCTAAGTCTTTGACTAATACAAAAATAAAATTGGATTATCTAAGCTTTTCTAGAAAGTCGAAATAAAATTGTAACACAATCTGAGTGAACATCTTTTAGACATGACTTAAAGGAAATAAAATGAAAAGGACTTAGTCCTGAATAATACAGAACTAAATCCTTTTAGTAGTTATTTATCTAACTTTTGGGAATAATTTCAGTTTCCCAGTTTTTACATCTGTCTCAAGCGCTCCACCCGTTCTGAGATAGGAGGGTGCGTATAGAAGAGTTTCTTCAATCCGCCTTCTTTCTTAGGATCGCTGATATAGAGAGCTGCACTGGCATCATCAACATGATGTTCCATTGGCTCGCTGCGATCCAGCTTGAGCAGGGCATTAATCATCCCTTGCGGATTGCGGGTCAGCTCTACACTAGAAGCATCAGCCAGAAACTCCCGCTGACGAGAAATGGCCAACTGCACCAAGGTAG
>ERZ773072.1377-NODE-1377-length-12209-cov-7.188498_pt1 | contig 12209 bp, 13 predicted proteins | sample MGYA00580617_ERZ773072 | MGnify/ENA primary metagenome ERZ773072 (study PRJEB29015, sample SAMEA2737970) | human oral metagenome | biome: human oral; feature: human-associated habitat; material: dental | place: China | collected 2122 ... | reverse complement strand
CGCCCAGTCCCCCGCTCCCCTGGCCCCGCAGCCCTGCACGTCCTCGGCCCCGCAGCCTCTGCGCCCGCCCGATCCTGTCCGGCCGACGGCGTCGGGAACGTACTTTCCGATCGGCGACTGCGTTCTCCTCCAGACCACTGGGGACGGACCTCAGTGACCTGGAGGACATCGCAGTCCTCGGCGCACATGTACGTCCCCGATCCCCGCCAGCCCCTCCGACACAGACACCAACCGATCTCCGACCCGACGGCGCTCCACCAGCCTGAGCCCGACGACGTCGACGCAGGCCGACACCGCGGCGCCCCGGCACACGACCGGGTCCCGCCCACCTGGTGGTGGACGGGACCCGGTAACGCTGGACCTCCCCAGCCTTCGGCGACCCTCAGGCCGCTTCAGGCAGCGGGGAGAAACTCACTTGAGGGTGACGGTGGCGCCGGCGCCCTCGAGCTGCTCCTTGGCCTTCTCGGCGGCCTCCTTGTTGGCGCCCTCGAGGACGGGCTTGGGAGCGCCGTCGACGAGCTCCTTGGCCTCCTTCAGACCGAGGGAGGTCAGGGCGCGCACCTCCTTGATGACCTGGATCTTCTTGTCGCCGGCGGCCTCGAGAATGACGTCGAACTCGTCCTTCTCCTCGGCGGCGGCCTCGCCACCGGCAGCGCCGGGGGCAGCGGCAACGGCCACGGCGGCCGGGGCGGCGGCGGTAACGTCGAAGGTCTCCTCGAAGGCCTTGACGAACTCGGACAGCTCGATGAGGGTGAGCTCCTTGAACTGCTCGATGAGCTCTTCGGTGGTCAGCTTCGCCATGATGGGCGTTCCTTCCTTATCAGGTTCCTGCGCGCGCAGGGTTGGTGGATGACGCGTGCGGCCTCAGGCCGCGGTCTCCTGCTTCTCGCGCAGGGCGTCGACGGTGCGCACGGCCTGGGAGGCCGGTGCGGCGAAGAGGTACGCAGCCTTGGACAGGGACGCCTTGACGGCGCCCGCGGTCTTGGCGAGCAGCACCTCGCGGGACTCGAGAGAGGCAAGCTTGTCAACGCCGTCGGCGGACAGCACGGCGCCGTCCATGACACCGCCCTTGATGACGAGCTGCTGGTTGTCCTTGGCGAAGTCACGCAGAGCCTTGGCAGCCTCGACCGGCTCACCGGAGACGAACGTCAGGGCGGAGGGGCCCGTGAGGTCGTCGGCGAAGCCCTCGAGCCCGACCTGGCGGGCAGCGATCGCAGCAAGCGTGTTCTTCACCACGGTGTACTCGGCGTTACCGGCGAGGGAACGACGCAGCTCCTTGAGCTGGGCGACACTCAGTCCCCGGTACTCAGTCAGCAGGACCGCGTCAGCCTGGCGGAACTTGTCCGCCAGAGCAGCGACGGCTGCTTCCTTGTCAGGCCGTGCCATGGGCCCTCCTTCCGTGGTATGCCGCAGGGCCCACCACTGGAAAAGCCCCGCGCCGGTGGGCACGGGGCTCGCTTTCGGGCACGCCCGAAAGAGGTCACGTTCTCACCTGCGCCGGCTCCACCTTCAGTGGACTTGGTCCCGCCGAAGCGGGAGACCTGCGGTCTTTGGCAGAGAGCACCATACCCGGCGACAGCCCCTCTCACGCAAGACAGGCGGCCGTGGAACCGGTCACTGAGGACTCGCCCGTCACTGAAGCGGCGGCAGGTCCGACGACGGGTCACGGGGGCACCACAACCAGTGCCCGATCGGCGGCCTCGGGCGGGTCAGACCCCGAGGCTCTCGGCCAGCGCGTCTCGCTCCGTGACGTCGTACCAGAGCAGGTCGGCCTCAGCCGCACGCTCAAAGGCGTCCTCGTCGCCGAGCCGGGCGGAGCGGACGTCGGCCTCCGCCTCCGCCTCGTCCACGAGCAGGGCAGCGACGTCGTCCCAGGGGATATCTGCGGCGATCTCGACCGTTCCGGGCAGGACATCTCCTTCGACGGCGAGCTCGCGCACGTGCTCACCGTCGACATCGGCGGCGATGACGACACGGCGGTCGGCCAGCCCCTCGGCCTCGGGCTCGGCCAGCAGCACAAGGGAGGCGTCGGCGGCGCACAACGAGGCGGAGACCTCCAGCCCCTCCTCATCCTCCTCGGGCAGCGCGCGGGCGAGCGCCGGCGTAGCGGCGTGAGCCAGCAGCGGCCCCGTGGACGAGCCGAGGGCGGCCGCACGCAGGTGGGCAGCGGTGGCGGGAAGGTAGATGCGCATGGCCCCAGTCTGCCTCACCAACCGTGCCCGGAAGACCAGAGCCGCACGATTCATGTACCTCACCGAGCAGCTGCGGCCACGCCGTCAGCCGCGCTCACCAAAGGGCGCGGGCCCTGCTCCGGGCCAAGGAGTCGGTCCGTCCCGCATCGCCTGCGGCGGGCTCGGCGGCTGAACCGGGGGCGGAGTCGATGGGGGCACGGCCGTCTGGGACCGCCGTGTTGAATACGCGGGCCTCTCCGGAGCCCTCGACTCAGCCCCGGAGGTCACCGCCCTGTCCCCTTTCCGACGCCGCCCCCTCTGGGCACGCACGCCCCTGCGGCTCCTGCCGCCGGCGGCCGTCGCCCGCCCAGCGGAGCCGGTTGTCCTGCGCTGCTCTCTGCCGCGTCTCTTCAGGCGCTTAAGGCGCCGTAGCAGCGGCCGACTCGAGGAACGGGCCTTGCGGACCGCAGCGGTCTGCGGGTCGATCCGGTCGACCAGCGCGCTCATGGCCTTCCCCAGCGCGCTTGCGGGCGCCCCCTCCATGATGCTGCGCCCCTGAAGCAGGCAGGCATCGGCCGTCGCCGGGTCGTCGGGCAGCAGCACGATGTCCTCCAGCCCGCCGAAGCGAGACAGGGCCTCACGCAGTGCCTGCTGGGGAGAGGGGCCGGCAGCCGAGGCCCGCACCCGGTTGACGGCGACCTCGATCCGGCCGGCGGGCGTCACCGAGGAGCCCACCTCATCCAGGAGCTGAAGCAGGCGGCGCACCCCGACCGGGTCCGCCCCGCCCACGACCAGGACGACGTCGGCGTGGGACACCAGGTCGGCGGTCACCGCCCCGCGTCCGGGCTCAAGGGTGAAGTCGTCGATGTCGTTGTCGATGGCGCCACCGGCGACGTCGACGACGGTCCAGGCCGCGGCGCGACGGCACTGCAGCCAGACCTCGGTCATGGCGGCCGGCGGCAGCTCGCGCCAGCGACCGGCCCGGCCCAGACCTCCCAGGAGGGACAGCCCGCCTTCCACCGGAGCCAGTACCCGCTGAAAGCTCTCGGCGTCGAGGCGGCCATGAGTGGCCAGGCGGGCGGCCCCGGCCAGGGCAGAGGAGTCCTCAGGCATGCCGAGGATCTGAACCAGGCTGGGCGCCTCGACGTCGGCGTCCACGAGGATCGCCCCACCGAATCCGGCCAGACCGTGGGCGAGGGATGCGGCCACGGTCGACCGTCCGGGAGCGCCGTGAGGTCCCCACACCAGGACGATCCGTCCCTGACCAGCGACATCAGCCGCACTCACGGTGGCCGGTTCTCGGCTCTCCTGCTGCTCGCAGTCCGCAAGCCCAGAGGGATCGTTGCCGGAGAGTGCCGGCTGCGGTGGTACCGGCGGCTTCCCGTCAACATCCGGGCCCGTCGGCTGACGCCACAGCTCTTCGAGCCAGGCGGTCTCCTGAGCGGCGCCGCCCGAGCCGGCCGAGGCAGGTGTCGCGGCGCTCAGCCAGTCGTCGCTCGTCGCTGCCGGCCCGACCGGCGTCTCCGGCACGACGGCGCCGAGCGCGCCGGGGGCGGGCCCCGCGGTGGAGGGCCCGGACGCACCGACATCGGTCAGGCTGCGACGCACGAGGTCCTGCATCGTGGAGCAGATACGGCTGGGGGCGGTGTCGCGTCTCAGAATCGGCCATCCCGCACTGCGCCAGCGCTCCTCCTCACGGGCCTCCACCAGGAGCAGCCCACTGAGGCCGGCACGAGTGAGCCGGTCCAGGACGGTGCGGTCGATCTCGTCGAAGCCGGTGTCCAGCAGGGCGAAGGACGCCAGTCCGGCCATGCCCGCCGAGAGCAGCTCGGGCAGGTCGGCACATCTGCGAACGATGCACAGCCCGCTTCCCGCCTGGCTCAGCACACGCAGGATGTCGGCGTCATCGCCGCTGAGGGCCAGGAGGATCCCTGCGCCCGGGGCGCTCACGACGGCTTCTCCGACTTCTCCGCAGGCGCCTCCTGTCCGGTGGGAACCAGGACCAGCGACCCCTCCTGCCCGACGGCGCTGAGGACGGCGGCGAGGGACTCCTCGGGAACCTTCACCTCCACCCCCGTGCTCGGTCCGGAGATCAGTCCCTTGCTGGCCTCTCCGACTGAGCCGATGACCAGCCCCGTGGCCACGCGGCGGGCTCCGCCGTCCTCGGTCGACGCCTGCCCGCTGCGGCCGTTCTGCCCGGGCTCCGCAGTCGCAGGCGCCTGAACCGAGGACCTGCCGGCGACGCCGTCCTTGGGCACGAGCCACAGATCGACATAGTCGCCGACCTTCGTCGAGGCCGGCAGGCTGGATGCGACGTTGAGGACGACCGGGCGCAGCGCCCGCTCCCGACCGCTGTCCACGGCTGCGGTCGCCAACAGCTCTCCCTTGCTCATGGAGCGGGTGGCCACCGCGCCGTCGGGCAGGTGCCCGACCTCAACGTAGGCGTCAGTACCGGGATGGGCCTCGACCACTGTGAGAACACCGTCGGCGGTCAGGTCGGCTCCGGGGGCGACGTCCTGGGAGAGCACGTAGACGCGGGTGGTGTCCGCGGCAGCATCGACGGCCCAGGCTCCCAGGGCCACAGCAGAGGCGACCAGGACCACTCCCCCGGCCATTCGCGGGTCCCTCCAGGCTGGACGGCGCCATCGGCCACTACGACGGCGTTCAGGTACTGCTCGGGAGTGCGCACTGCGAGATGACGACACGGAAATCCTCCTTGATCACCAGTAATCATCGTCGAGGTGAGATAGTGCCGCAAGGTTATCCACAGAGTTCTTTGAGAATTGTGGATAGGGACAAGCAGTGGGATCATCGTTCTATGAGTACACGATTCCTCACCATCGCCGACGTCTCCGAGCAGCTCCAGCTCTCCAGCCAGGCAGTGCGCGCCCTCATCCGCTCCGGCGATCTTCCAGCCATCCAGGTCGGCGCCCGTAAGCTGTGGCGCATCGAGGACCAGGCCCTCGAGGACTACATTCAGCGCCAGCTCGCCTCGACCCGGGCCATGGTGGCCGCCGGCTGGGGCGAGGACGAGGAGGTCTGAGCCGCCCAGCCAACCACCCCCTCTCTTCTTACGAGACCCCGACACGTCCCTCGAGCGCACACCTCCACGTCACAACAGAGGTCAGCGGCTGCGCAGCACCTCGATCGCCGCGGTCATGACGCTGACGACTCCCACCACCCCCGCACCGGTCGCCCGGCGCGCGCATCCCCTCCCCTCAGAGTCGAGGGCGATATCGACATGATCCGCTCCCACCCGGATCAACCTCCCCACTACCTCTCCGGCTCCCGCGATCAGGCGCACCCGCACTCCCCGTCGAGCGATCTCACGCAGCAACGCCCCCAGCGTGGGACGCCGTCGATCATCTTGGGGCGCCGGCCCTGCAAGCGTCGCCACCGTTGTCACCGCGGCCAGCGGGACGATCGCCTGCAGCCCCTCTCCCTCGTCAACGAGGACGTACGCGGGCTCAACCCGAGTCAGGACACCGTCGACGGGCGCGCCGCTGCGGGTCCGCAAGTGGATCGGACGCCCCACTGTTCCCCTGAGACGGTCGACCACCTCAATGGACGCGTGCTCCGCCTCGGCGAGCTCGGCGCTCTGGGCCACCAGATCTGCACGGCGTTCGGCGTCGAAGCTGCTCTCCAGGTCGGAGAGCATCCGGTCCCAGTCCACGTCCTCACCTCGTTCACGTCAGCAGATGGAGCAGGGACTGCTCCCCCGCCGTCTCCGCCTCGCCCCTGAGAACCTGCAAGTAGCGGCCTCACCAGCGACACGACACTATGTGAAAAACAGTATCAAAGTCTTGACAACACAACATCACCAGCGTAAACCTAACATCATCAAAGATGATCAACGGTGATGGAGGTTGACATGGGGCCACGTCTACGACTGACGCTGGTGGCAGGATTCTCCGGCGCCCTCCTCCTGCTTCTCGGACTTGCGACCCAGGACGCCGCAGAAGGTCTCCTGGAGGTTCCCCCACCATCGTGGGGCATGAGCGAGCTGACCGACGCCGTCGTCGCCGGGACCTGCACGATCGGGGCCCTGGGCGCCCTGTGGCACCTCGTCTCCGCAGTACTCGCCCTCATCGTGCTACCCGGCTCCCGCGCCCACGGCGCCCTCCGCAATGGCGATGCATCCGGGCCGGCGGCCAGGATTCTGGCCGGGTGGGGAGCTCCCGCGGTCCGCCGTATCGCGGCCTCCGCCCTCGTCGTCTCCCTGTCATCGGCGCCGGCCCTGGCGGCGGAGGACACCGGGAACGGGGATGATCTGGGATGGCGGCCCACGAGCTCGGCACCCGCCTCACCGACCCCGTCGCCCACGCCGTCGGAGCGGAGCGCCCCGTCACCGTCGACCTCCCGAACCGAGCCGGATGAGCCGACCGAATCAGCCCCACCGACGTCAGCTGAGAACCAAGCCTCGACCGCCCCGGACACCGGGGCGACGTCGGAGCGTACTCACACCGTGCAGCCAGGAGAGAGCCTGTGGTCGGTCACCGCCGGACTCCTGCCCGCCGACGCCGGCCCCGCACAGATCGCACAGACCTGGCCCGTTCTGTATCGCGCCAACGTCGAGACCATCGGCCCGAACCCGTCTCTGATCCGCCCCGGAGCAGTACTGAGCATCCCGAGCACGCTGACAACGCCGACGACGACGGGAGGCCAGCCCCCATCGCACTGAAGCACCGCTACCCGGAACCGGGAGCCGCGTCCCCGTCAATAGTCCGCACTGCACGTCCTTACGGCCCTCACCACAGGACCATCCCCGCCCAGCTCTGTGCCCGCACCGGCACCGAAGCAACTCCCAGGAGCCCACCATGACTGTCACCGCCACGTCGACTCACGACCTTCAGTCCACTCGCACCGCTCGCCGAGAGACCGGCCCACAGCACCGCACCCGCCCCACACCAACCCACCCGACGCCGACTCGAGCCGTTCCGTTGAAGCCCTCCAAACCCGTCAACGGCTCGGGAGCCGATCAGTCCGGCGGCTTTCTCAGGAAGCAGCCCCGGACCGGCGTCGACGCCCCGCGCACCGCCGCGATCGTGGTGGCGGCCGCCAGCGAGGTCCTCGCCGGGCTGCGCCCCGTGGACCACCTGGCCCGCTGGACCAGTCCGCCCCTGTTCGAGGCTCTCGCCCGCCGCGCCGGCCTGGCCTCCCGGATCCTGGGGCGTCAGACGAGCTCACGGCGGCCGCGCATCCGCAGCGTGCGCACCGAGCTGACGATGTCGGGAGCCTGCGAGGCGACTGTCCTCCTGGAGGAGGGCAACCGAGTCCGGGCCGCCGCGGCGCGCCTGGAGCTGATGCGTGAGCGCTGGATCCTCACCGGCCTGGAGATCGCGTGATCCCGCCGGATCCTGGCGATGTACCAGGTCCCGACGGGATCGACGGCGATCAGTCCGAGGCTCACCGCGCCTCAGTGACGGCGCTTCTTCTTGGAGCGACGACGCTCGGCCCGGTTGCCGCCCGAGGTCGACGAGTCCGAGCCCGAGGACTTACGCGATGAGGCGGTGGAGCGCTCCTCCTCGTCACCGGACTCGCTGGGACCGGAATAGGTGATCCGCTGCTCCATGGAGGCCTGCCCGGTGTCCCCCAGGACCGTGCCCCGGCCCCCGCCGGCCCCGCCCACGCGGATGCCAGCTGCCGCAGTGGCATTGGCCTTGGCCACCGCCTGAGCGGCCTCAGCGGTGCCGTCCTCGGCGGCACGCTGGGCAGCGGCGTCGAAGCGGTTGACGTTGGCGAAGATCTGCTCAACGGTCTCCTCTCGGATGCCCTCCATCATCGCCCGGAACATGCGGGCACCCTCGTTGGCGTACTCCACGAGGGGGTCGCGCTGGGCCATGGCCCGCAGACCGATGCCCTCCTTGAGGTAGTCCATCTCGTAGAGGTGCTCGCGCCAGCGCTTGTCCACCACGGCGAGCAGGATGCGACGCTCCAGCGTGCGCATGGGCTCGTCCCCGAGCTGGGCATGGGCCAGGGCGTTGGCCTCGATGCGGGCCTCGGCGTCCTCGTAGGCCACGGCGACGTCCTCACTGAGCTCGTCGATGAGTCTCTCCGAGGTGAGCGCGTCCTTGCCGCCCAGAGCCTCAACGACCTCGTCCTGGGTGAGGCCCACCGGGTAGAGACGACCGAGCTCATCCCACAGGGCGTCGAGGTCCCACTCATCGGGGCGGCCCTCCGCCGTCCCGGCGTTGACGATCGAGCTCACGGCCTGGGCCCGGAAGGCCTCGATCTGCGGCTCGAGGTCCTCCCCGTCCAGGACCCGACGGCGCTCGGAGTAGACCTTCTCGCGCTGCTCGGTCATGACGTCGTCGTACTTGAGGACGTTCTTGCGGATCTCGTAGTTGCGCGACTCGACCTGGCGCTGGGCCGAGGCGATGGCGCGGGTGACCACCTTGAACTCCAGGGGGACGTCGTCGGGGTAGGCCCCCGAGGACATGATGCGCTGGGCCAGCCCGGAGGCGAACATGCGCATGAGGTCGTCCTCCATGGACAGGTAGAAGCGGGACTCGCCCGGGTCTCCCTGACGGCCCGAACGTCCGCGCAGCTGGTTGTCGATGCGGCGCGACTCGTGGCGCTCGGTGCCCAGCACGTACAGCCCGCCCAGTCCGACCACCTCGTCGTGCTCGGCCCGGCAGGCCTCCTTGGCGGCGGCCAGGGCCGCGGGCCAGGCCCGCTCGTACTCCTCGGCGTTCTCCTCGGGGTCGAGCCCCTGCTCCTTGAGCGCGGTGACGGCGATGTGCTCGGCGTTGCCGCCCAGCATGATGTCGGTGCCGCGCCCGGCCATATTGGTGGCCACGGTGACGGCCCCCTTGCGGCCGGCCATGGCGACGACGGCGGCCTCGCGGGCGTGCTGCTTGGCGTTGAGGACCTGGTGGGGGATCCCCCGCTCGCGCAGCAGGGAGGACAGCTGCTCGGACTTCTCCACGCTGGTGGTGCCCACGAGGACCGGCTGCCCCGCCTCGTGGCGCTCGGAGATGTCATCGACCACGGCGGTCAGCTTGGCGGCGACATTGGTGTAGACCAGGTCGGGCTGGTCCTTGCGGATCATGGGCTTGTTGGTGGGGATGGGCACGACGCCGATCTTGTAGGTACCCAGGCCCAGCTGCGGCATCTGCAGGGGAGCGGGCTCGTTGGTGCCTCGAATCAGGGGCACCGTGGACGCGGGAACGATGGCGCTCATGCTCTCAGCCTATCCACCCGAGAGCCCGCGCGGAGCCGTACCGGCCATCCCGGCCGGAACGGCACCCCCGTGCGGCGCGCACGACGCGCACGGGGGACGCCATCAATCGGCCTTCAATCGGCGTCGGCCTTGGTCATCGGTCTTGATGCGATCGATGCGACTAAGCGATGCCGACTCTCGACTGCCTCAACAGCCTCATCGCCTCATTCGGCCGGGACCACGGGAGCGGAGATCCCCTCCTCGACGGCCTCATCCTCGGCGGCGTCGGCCCAGTACTCCTCGGCCCACGGGTCCTCCACGGGCTGACTGCGCCGCCACACGACGTAGGCGGCGCCCGCTGCGGCACCGGCCAGTGCGAGCCAGCCGAGCGTCTTGAGGACGGGGTGCTTCTTCTTCACGGGAACCTCCGGAATCTCGAGCGCCGCGTTCTTCGCGGCGACGGCGATGCGCTGAGCACGCTCGGTAAGCGTACCCTCTGTGCCGGCCGCGTTCTGAGCGGCGACGGCGGCCCTGTGAGCGGCTGGAACATAGTCCTCGACCACCCGAGTACGGGCCTCCTCGACGACGGGCTGTGCGCGCAGCTGGGCCTCCTTGGCGGCCTTGGCGACCTCGGTGCGGGCCTTGCTCACCCGGGGAGCCGCCCATACGGCGGCGCGCTCGGCCTGGGCCGCGATGTTCTCGGCGAGGGAGGCCGTCTCCTGACGGATTTGGTCAGTGTCGATCTTCTTCGCGAAGGTCTTGCAAGCCATGATGGTCTCCCTGCTCTGAACGATGAGGTCGCTTGACTCCATCGTCCCACCTGCGGGCCTGTGGCACCCGCAATCCGGACAGGCGTTTTGCCTGGGGTGAACAGGAGAGTCCACCGCCGAGCGTCACACCGCTGTTCGCAGGACGCGTGCAACGATTGCGGTCATGGAAGCGACACTGCACACCAACCTCGGCGACATCCGCCTTGAGCTCTTCGCGGAGCAGGCTCCTGAAACCGTCTCGAACTTCGTGGGCCTGGCGACCGGCGAGAAGACCTGGACCGACCCCCGCACGAAGGAGCAGTCCAACGCGCCCCTGTACTCCGGCGTGATCTTCCACCGCGTCATTCCGGGCTTCATGATCCAGGGCGGCGACCCCCTGGGCACTGGCACCGGCGGCCCCGGCTACACCTTCGACGACGAGATCGACCCTTCCCTGACCTTCACCCAGCCCTACATCCTGGCCATGGCCAATGCCGGTCGTCGGCTCGGCAAGGGCACCAACGGCTCCCAGTTCTTCATCACCACCGCTCCCACCGAGTGGTTGCAGGGCAAGCACACGATCTTCGGCGAGGTCGCCGATGACGCCTCCCGTCAGGTGGTCGATGCGATTTCGGCGGTGTCCACCGACCCGCGCGACCGCCCTCTCGAGGATGTCGTCATCACCTCGGTGACCGTCACGAAGTGAGTCGAGCCCCTACTGCCCCGTGCTTCGACGCCGTCGGCTCCTCACGGACCGACGGCGTCAGCGCACGCGATTGATTCCTCTTCGAGCTGCGGAGTCCGACAGGAGCTGCCATGACCCAGCCCAGCACCAATCCCGACCCGTCCCCGGTATGTCCGCGCCATCCGGACCGCGTCACGTACGTGCGCTGCCAGCGCTGCGATCGCCCCACCTGCCCTCAATGCCAGGTGCCCAGCGCCGTCGGTGTGCACTGCGTGGACTGCGCCCGCAGGAATGCCTCGTCCCGTCGAGGAGTGAGCTCGCTACTCGGCGGACGGGCGATCACCGATGCCCTGGTGACCAAAGGGCTGATCATCGCCTGCGTGACGATCTACTTGGTGCAGATGGCGCTTCCCTCACTGGGAGCCCAGTTCGCCTTCGTGCCCGCGGTGGCGAGCAGCCAGCCGTGGCGCTTCATGACGACCGCCTTCCTCCATGCGTCGCTGATGCACCTGGCTTTCAACATGTGGGCACTGTGGGTTCTGGGCAGCGCTCTTGAGCCGATTCTCGGAAGGTGGCGCTTCGCCGCCCTGTGCGCTCTGAGCGCATTGGGCGGATCGACCATGATCTACTGGCTGGCCTCTCCGACGGCACCGGCCTCATGGCTGACCTCGACGGTGGGCGCCTCCGGCGCGGTCTTCGGCTTGTTCGCAGCGCTTTTCATCATTCAGCGACGATTCGGCAGGGACACCAGCGCGATCGTGGGACTGCTCGTGCTCAACCTGGCCATCTCCTTCATCGGAGCGAACATCTCCTGGCAGGGCCATCTGGGAGGACTCGTGACCGGCGCGATCGTGGCGGCGCTGTACGCGTGGGCCCCGAGGAACAGGCGCACCGTCTACGGAGTGTGCGGCACTGTGGGTATCACCATCGCGCTCATCGGTGTGATCTGTCTGCGGGCGGCACTCGCATGAGCGGAATGACAAGCCTATGTGACCGTCATCGAACGGTTATCCACAGGTTTGTTCAGGGTTGTGAATCTGGGGAAGCACAACGGTGTGATTCATCCACAGCTGTGCGCACACATGTGGAAAAACATCGATGTAATTTTCCACAGCTCTGCCCACAGGTGGGGAAAACCGAGCGCTGAAGCCACATGCTGTTCCACTCCTGTGGACACGGCCCCGTGCGCTGGGTTGTCCACCGATGTGCGTCGACGCTGCCCGGCCTTGTGACTTTCCAGACGCCCAGCCCCAACCGCCCCTCCGCCGAGATCGGTCCACTTCCGCGCCGAGATCGGTCCGACGCCGGAGGCATCGGGGATCGCCCCGTCCAGCATCCGCATTCGCACGAAAGACAGATATCACGACCACCACCCAGACAAGGAGGAGGTGACCCATGGCCAGCCAGGACTGGATGACCAAGGACTTCTACGCGGTCCTCGG
>ERZ773072.1376-NODE-1376-length-12212-cov-4.313564_pt1 | contig 12212 bp, 23 predicted proteins | sample MGYA00580617_ERZ773072 | MGnify/ENA primary metagenome ERZ773072 (study PRJEB29015, sample SAMEA2737970) | human oral metagenome | biome: human oral; feature: human-associated habitat; material: dental | place: China | collected 2122 ... | reverse complement strand
CCCAGCAACCCAGCAACCCAGCAACCCAGCAACCCAGCAACCCAGCAACCCAGCAACCCAGCAACCCAGCATCCCAGCATCCCAGCATCCCAGCATCCCAGAGCGGTTAAGGCAAGCATCGTTGTCGTTTAGTGAGAATCCAACCATAAGAATTCACGCCCTCGCATTGGGAACTCATGCGTAAATATAAAATTTCCGTCGCATTGGGAATCGTGCGTAAATTATATGTTTCGCATTGGAAATTTAATGTAAATTGAACTAAATAATCAACACAAACAACAGCTTTGTATTAAATTTAAAATCAATGCTTGACTTACAAATGAGTAATAACTAAGATGAAGCCTCTTTCACATGAAACACGTTAATTTGATAGTAAAGGAACTTACATGACAGATGAAGTAAAAACTAGAAAGAAGTACAAGACCCGCGCTTCTATGGGTAAGCCCGCTGCGGCAGGTACGGTTGAGTGGGAATTGCTGCGGTTGAAGGAAGGCGAGACTTTTTCACAATGCAAATTCCTGCGCATGGATGAAGCAACTGAAGACAAGCTGAACAAGCTGAAGAACTCAATGCGTAGCATAATCGCTTCAATGGTTTCAAAAATCCGTAAAACAGAACACAACATGGACTTCACAATCAGCGTTTATGAGGTGTTTGATAACAACCGTAAGGCTTTTGCGGTATTTTCAGTAGCGATTGCTATGCGGAAAGAAGGTGCTTAGAAATGAAGGCTAATAAAATGTACAACACGGTATTATGCTGCATTGTAAGTGGTATTGAAGATGCCGATTTTATCATTGATGCTGTTTGCAAAGCCTTGCAAGAAGAGTTTGATTTAAATCAACAGCGGAAACATACCGTACACGAACAGATTGAACGCTTACAGGCAGAACGTAAGGCGTATAAACGGCGTGTATCAGGTAGTTTTGACTTTCCTTTAATGGGTATTGAATTTATCCCGTCTGAAGTTCAAGAGCTTCACAAACAACGCCTAGCCGCCGAACGATATAAAACTTGGTTGAATACAATCAATCCCATGTTTTTTAAATCAGCAGGCAAACCGCAAAATACTTCAGGCAAATCTCAAAACGTAGGGTATGCTGAAACGGTAGGCAAACCGCAAAATAAATGGGATGACTTGTCAGATGATGACCGCCGTAAAATGTTGGTGGATAAATTCATTGATGTGCTGCTTCTTTCCAAAGGCCGTAAATCAAGATGCCAAGACAAAACAATCGTAGCTGTTTTACGAAGCAATGGCCGCGTATTCTTTGGTATTAACGGCATATCCGAGACCATGACATACTGCCCTAGAAACGTTATGGAAATGGGTGTGAATCAAGGTTATTCCATGTGCCGAAACGTTTGCCGCCAAGAGAGCCATGCCGAAGTGGATGCCATAGATACATGGCTTCGTAACAGTAAGGCAGATGATACCGCTGAAATATCCATCTACGGAACAGGCAAAATCTGCGATAACTGCATGGCACTTTTGCAGAAATTCAACGTTTCAATCCGAAACGTAGTGCCTGATATTTATGCCTTGATTGGGGAGTTAATGCAATGAGACCGACAATTATCGAACTGTTGAATATGGCTAAAGAGCCGCAGTCTGAAGCCCTTTATAAAGACCAAGCGTACAGACCTTATGTTGCACAAGCAGCATTAGAAGGCTATTTCAAGATTGACAATGGAGTCATTAGCCTGACTGAAAAGGGTTTGAATATGGCAAACCCTCAAAAGTTTCCAGTGATTCTTAAATACAAACCCGCACAGGAGTGTTTAATCGTCTTGGCAATCAGTTCAACAACAGCTATTGTATTGGATGCTGAAAAGAATAGCGTTTTTAAACAAGGCCATGTTACTACAACAGATTTTGATTTTTCAGAATCAAGATACTGGGATGTTTTGGAACAGTTTAGAATTTATCCGTCTTCTTTGGCATTCCCCGCATTATTTGTAAACAGCGATGCTGAAGAATCAGGCAGAGAAGTGATTATGTTTGCAGCCGACACAAACATGGGATGTGTATTGCATGATACGCATGGTTTATTGGAAGTCGGCACTTTCTCAATCAAAATGGAAAATTTTGCGGATTCTGAAAAATGGGTTCGCATGAATAATCCATACGTCTTAAAACTGGAGCAATCATGAAAGCATTTACTTTATACAAAACCAAGAACGTTGAATTCAAAGACAATCTGCATGAAGAAGTCATCAAAGAGCCTGTTGGCCTTATGTGGCATACATTAGGACTGATTCCCAGCCCTACGCTTTATGAGGATGAAGTCGAAAAGATGATAAGCGAGCCGATTACTAAAGGCCGCTATCTGACTGTATCCATTGTTGAACGTATCCTACCGTCTGCATCAATCAATCGTGAGATTGCCAAGATTGCCGTCCGATGGGAATACGAACACAATCAGAAGCCGAACAGGGTGCAAAAGGCACAATGGAAGGAAGCGTTTATTGAAGAGCATTTGCCGAACGCGCCTTTGAAGGAAACACGCATTGACTGTTGGTATGATGAAAACGACGGCGATTTGTTAATCGGCTCTTCATCTGCGCGTGTTGCTGAAGCAGTGGCATCATACTTGATGCTTCATGTTTTTGAAGAAGGTGCTGAACTCAAACTTTTCAGACCGTCTGACGATGCAATGCACACTTGGATGAAAAATTGCCTGATGAATGAAGGGCTGGTATCCGATTCAGTTAAGCTGAAGAATCGGATTAGCGATGAAACCATTGCCGTAACAAAAGCATTTGATATGGAAAAAGCCCGCGACGTAATGCGTAACAGCGGCGATTTTAACGTGATTGAAATCGGTTGTTTCGGCGAAGGTTATGGCAGCTTCAAGCTCAATGACAAGGCATTCGTTAAAGGTATTAAGTATGCAAATATGCAAGCACTCGGTGAAGAAGAATACGAAAGCCGCGTATCTTTGGCTAAAGCCGCTGCGATTCTCGAACTGGATGCCCTGCGGCAAATCGTAGAAGTTTTGAAATCCATTGAAAGTGAAGACTTATGATTTATGATAAATCAGTACAACTGCCTGAAATCGCTGGTGTTGTTGCCGATGTTGCCGAACACTTACGCACCAATCGTTTAGGTAAAGATGAAAGTCTGTTTATTCCCGACTTCCCCTTTGAACAGTTGCCCGCGCTCAATGCCGCTATTTTGAGTGGTTTCAACGTAGGATTCTGCGTCCAATCAGATGCCGTGTTCGGCGGGCGTGGTGTGCGTATATGGCCTATGTATGCGCTGCGTGATATTGGAACGCCTATGCAGTTGGAGCAACGTAAGGTTGGAGATTGGACTGCCACACGCGCACCCATGAAGGTATGGGCTGACCGATTTGCCAAGTGGTTTGGTCATGCGCTCAATGACCTGAAGTTCTATTGGTACTTAGGCAAAGTCGTAATGATTGTCCGTAACCAATCGGGTGTGTTTGAAGTGCCGCCAAGCGGGTATGAATTGAGTTTGTACCAAGCCTTAGCATTTTCTGAAGGCAATGTGGAACATTACATCAATGACCGCAAAACGCCCGATAAGCTGGAAGCAGTAGATGATTGGTTGCCGTACATTAACACATGGGTAGGTGTCAAACAGGTTGTATGGATGTACAACGTAACAACTGATGTAGTAGGCGAGTTTGAAAATCGCTCAATGGCCGATTATGAGATGGATGCAACTGGTATCAAGGCAACGTTTGAAGATGCACCGCTGATTGCATGGCTGGCCTATAACGCTACGCACAACGGCAATACCATTCCAGTGTACGAGCCTGTTAGTGAATCCGACTTGGAGGATTTATGATACGCAACACAATTCGTATTTCATACGTTTTGTTATTGCTGGTATTGGTTGCCTGCACTCATACAAATAACGTGAGTGTAGGCAATCGAGAAAAGGCAACAAAGCACTATGAAAATTGCATAGAAAATGTGCGAAAAGAGATTGAACGGTATCCCGAAACAGATGCCATTCAGGAAATTGCAAAATGCAGACAATCTGCTATTGAAAAAGGAATGATGTAATGCGTATTGGAATAGCTGGTTTGGCAGGTGTGGGTAAAAATACTGCCGCTGATTTTGTTGCCGAACGGTTAGATTTGCCATGCGTAGCGTTTGCCGAGCCTATTCACGAAGCCGCTAAATATGTGTTTGGAACTTTATGCCTTGAACGTGCTATTAAAGAGCTATCATTGCCTTTCGGTGACGAAGGATTTGCTCATACCCGAAAAATAGCAAACTCAATCATAAACGAGTGCGGTCTTGTCTTATCAGATGAAGAAGTACAGATTGCGTTAAAAGTTGCATTTACCAATCGTGAGACAGGGCAAATCTATGAAGAATTAAGCCCGCGAAAATTCATGCAGTTATTCGGTACGGAGTTTGGCCGAAACATTGATGAAGATTTGTGGGTTCGTATGGTTGAAAACAAATATGAAACTTGTGTCATTTCTGATGTTAGGTTTTGGAATGAGTTGTTCATATGTGATGCTGTCGTACTCATAAAACGTGATGGTAGTGGTATTGCGGGTAAGCACATGAGTGAGGGTCTTGCTAAAGAATTGAATAATCACCCTTGTTACAACGGGAAGTTCACCGTAATAGGCATTAGCCGTATGATTAACTGCTACGTTGTAAACAACAATGGAACGATTGATGACCTATATGAAAACTTGAAACAAAAATTGAGTAAAATTCATTTATAATAAACAGCCACTTTGCCCTGTTTCACGGTAAAGTGGCTATATTTATGCTTGACAAGTCCGATTACGGTTTATATAATGGCAGCATTTAGTCAAATGAAAGGTGTGTATAAAATGTTTAAGGTTTCCCGTATTGATTTTAAAGAGTATGGAGGTTTGTATGTAGAGGTTAGTACAAATTCAGATAATGGGCGAATAGATTTAATGAAAACTGAATCATCAAATGATACAGGGTTGTTCATAGCAAGATTTGAAAATCATAGCTGTTCTGCCGCAGGATTAGTAAATATAGCGGCTGATTTAGCAGAGGATATAGGCGTACCGTTAAAAATCGTATTATAGAAAGGTGTATAAAATGTTTGAAACTAAAATTATTGATTCCAAAGCGCACAGTGGTCTATTTATGGAAATAACACTAGGCCAAGATATTATGCTTGTTGATTTAATGGATACCAAGTCAGGCGATACCAAAGCAAATACGGTAGCAAGACTTGCGGTAGAAACAATCAAAGATGCTATATTTATAGCAAATAAATTAGATATTCCATTTAAAATCAATGGTTAGAATGAAAGGTGTATATAAAATGACTGGATTTGAATTACTTGTTGTTGTCATTATTTGTTTAGCCATGTTTTTTGCATTTCCAACATAAATGAAAGGTGTATATAAAATGAAGATAATTGTTAGTTTTATAATCAATGGCATTCTGTTTTTGAGTTTGATTGCATTGCTCAAAGCATCTACAAGTACAGATTCAACACTTGAATGCTTCTTACTGGTGGTAGCATTTGTATTGGTTTACATCTGCTATATGATACAAACTTATATTTTAGTTGAAAGGTTATAGAAATGATTAGTGCAAAAATTATTGCTGATTCAATTTGGGCAAACAAGCGTATCACAACATTACAGCTTCGATTGCCGCGTTTCATCCTATCCCAGTTGAACAAGCACCGAGCATTCTCAAACAATGCGGCCAGTAGCCGCGCCATCCCTGTTGCCAAGATGATTGAACAGGTGGTAAATGACCCTGTAATCCCTATTCACTGGGGCGCAAATCAAGCAGGTATGGTGGCCGATAAAGAGCTATCTGAAGCCGATATTCAAGAATGCCGCCATCTATGGTTATCGGCGCGTGATGCAGCCGTAGAATATGCCAAGATGTTTGCCGATAAAGGATTGCATAAACAGGTGGCAAACCGTCTTTTAGAGCCGTTTATGTGGTCGGATGTATTGATTACGGCAACGGAATGGGATAACTTCTTTGAGTTACGTCTAGCCCACGATAGCCAGCCTGAAATGCAAGAGTTAGCATGGGTAATGAAGTGTGAGATGGATGCTTCCACGCCAACCAATACGCCATTCCATCTACCTTATGTTCGTGAACAAGAAGTGCTTGAATGGCAGGCTAGGAACAATTTATCAGAACTGCATATGGATATTGATGGTTTCTTCTATTTCAGCGATGTAAGTGCCGCGCGTTGTGCAAGGGTGTCTTATCGAAACCATGACAACAGCGAATGTGTGGTTGAGAAGGATAAGCAGCTTGCCGATACACTTCAAAAATCAAAGCACTTCACGCCGTTTGAACATCAGGCTCTTTGGATTGGTGGCACAGCGCAAAACACGGCCAACTTTAAAGGCTGGCAATCCCGTAGGGTATTTCTTGAAAGGACTGGTAAGTGATTAGCGAAAAAGAGCAATTCCTTGACGAACTATCAGCCGATTGTCCAAGACCTCAAGGTAATGGTGCATGCCAATCATTGAAAGAATACCTGTTAATCCAGCTTGTAAAAGGGGATAATGTAGATGCTAGGGATTTAACGCAGCACGAACGCGCTGAAGTTATAAGGCTTAGTACCGAATACAAGATATTTTCGCCGTTTACAGGTTTAAAAATGGATAGGGAATACTTTCGGGAACTGCTATCCCAACCGCCGTTTTCCAATAGCAAATTATTGCAGGAAATTATGAAGACCTTGCAAGAATCCAACCAACTTAACCTATATGGGAGTTAGAAATGAAAGTAAAGATTAAAAAAGTGCATGAAGATGCAGTAATGCCGACTTATGCTACGGATGGTGCGGCATGTTTTGACCTGTATGCCGCAGCAATCAAAGATACTATCAAAGACACTATCAATAATACTGTAATCTATGACACTGGTCTTCAGTTTGAGATTCCACAAGGTGCTGTTATGATGATTTACAGCCGTAGTGGTCATGGTTTCAAAAAAGGTATTCATTTAGCAAACTGCGTAGGCATTATTGATAGCGATTATCGCGGCAATGTAATGGTCAAGATGGAAAGTACGCAAACACACACTTCAGGCTTCCCAGCTTGCGGGGAACGCATTGCACAAGCTATGATTATCCCAGTGCAGCGTAACGAATTTGAGTTCGTTGATGAATTGTCGGATACCAAACGCGCCGACGGTGGTTTCGGAAGCACAGGAGCGTAGCAGATGGCATCTAAAACATTCTCACATGGCAGATACCATGTTGTTGCCGATTCAAATGTAGGCGTACTTTCTGTTAAAATAGGAGCCATGGTTGAAACCGCAAATACTGTATTTACACTGGGTAGTGCTGATGTAGTTAAGGTTTCAAAACTTATCAGCGACGCATCTAACGTATTCCGTATGATGAAGATTGCGGCGGGTTTACCGCATACGCAGGATTTGCCTAAGTACATGAAGTTGTTGCCTACATCTGCAATTATTGATATTTATGAAGATTGCGTGTTAGCTGAAAAAGCAGACCCTACAACTTGGTACGAATCGGTATCGCAAACATGGGGCATTGCCAACAATGACCTGCAAACCTTCTATGAAATCTTCAAAAATTCCCCGATTTGGCAGGAATAGGGTTATTTGAAAATCTAACATGAAGCAGTGCAGCTATCCAATAAATAGTTGCACTAATTTTATATGAAGAAACCTTTACTTATATCATTCAGTGGCGGTAGAACAAGCGCATATATGACGTGGTTATTGCTTAATTCACACACACACACACACACACACACACACATCATATTTAGATGAATATCAACCATATGTTGTTTTTGCTAATACGGGATGCGAACATCCGAAAACGCTTGATTTTGTGAATAATTGTGCAGCACATTTCGGATGGGAAGTTGTATGGCTTGAAGCCAAAGTAAATCATGCACATAGGGTTGGTACGGGCTACACGGAAGTTGATTACTTTACGGCTTCTTTAAAAGGAGAGCCATATGCTGAAGTGATTAAGAAGTATGGTATAGCCAACATCACAATGCCCCATTGCACAAGGGAGTTAAAGTTAGCACCTATCCGTGCATGGTGTCGTGATAAATTCGGAACAGCAATAATTGATACGGCTATAGGTATTAGAGCTGATGAAACAAAACGTATTAAGCCTGAAAGTGCCGAAAAGAATAAACTGCATTACCCTTTGGCAGAATGGGGCATTGATAAACAAGATGTAATGGATTTTTGGTCGGAACAAGAGTTTGACCTTGATTTACCCGAACATTTAGGCAACTGCGTTTGGTGCTTTAAGAAAACAGATACCAAGCTGCTCAAAGCATTAGCTGAATACCCCGTTGCTTTCGAGTTTCCAAAACGCATGGAAAGAGAGTGTCCGAACGACAAAAGAGGTAACGTTGTTAAAATATTCCGAAAGCGTAGAAGTGTTGCCGACTTGGAATCCTTATTGAATGTAACTGGCATTCCGCCTGAACAACAGATACACGAAGGCGGTTGTTCTGAAAGTTGTGAATTCATTTCAGCACTGGATGAAGATGAATAGTATCAAAGCACCGTATAATGCGGTGCTTTTTTTATTATAGAATCATCAAATTACCCTAAAACACGGCATTTTGAGTGTATTTATGCTTGACATGGTTTAAGCGGTGTTTTACCATGCACACATCTAAACAAAACCAATGAAAGGTGGTCAAAATGATTAAGGTTAAATCAACAAATCCATTAGAAGAATTAGCACAGCGATTTCGAGTTTATCGCCATTACAAAGGCGGGGAGTATTCCTTTTTGGGCGTAGCAAAACTGGAATCAGATTTAACGGAAATGGCAATCTATCGAAAGATAGGAACTGATGATGTTTATGTACGCCCTCTTAGTGAATTTAATAAAAAGTTCAAACCAATTTGATAAAGGATTTAATCATGATTAGCGCGAAAGAGGCTTATGATATGGCCGCACCAAAATTAGACGAATACCGTGAATTTTTAGATAAGAAGATTCGTGAAGCTGTTGGGAAAGGGGATACTTCCGTTATCGTGCGTGAAGACCCCTATAATATGTGGTTGTACAATGAAAACAGATTGGAAGATATGGATGCAAAACGCTGTATCAAAGAACTGCGCGATTTAGGATATGCTATCAGGCAATTATATAATAGTTCTTCTTATTTTGCGGATGTTGGTTTAATTATTGATTGGGGAAAGAACAAATGAAACCTGAGGAAATTGAAAAAGAGCGTGCTGATTTTGAAGCATGGTATGTAAAAACCTATCTACCAACGCCACTGCGTGGTAGAACATTCGGAAAATGGTCTACCGGTGTTTATCAACTACAACATGTTCAAGATGGTTGGCAGGCATGGATTGCGCACGCAGAATTATCAATGAAAGGAAGTCAAAAATGAGTAATGTTAAATCTGAATTTTTCAAAACAATCGCCGAAGCGCGGGCATTTGTCAAAAAGAAACGTAAAGAGGGTTGTCTTATTTACCCTTCAGCTAAAGTACATTCAACTTATGTAGACCCTGAAGCGGACGCTCATGCAGATTATCCAACGGCCAAAGAGGTGCTGTATGAGGTTCGGTATGAAGAAATCTAGGATTACCAAGGATAAAATATTGAATATCATAGAAAAGCATTCAGTGTTTTACTGCGACAGGTTTTCATACAATTCAGCACCAACCCGAAAGCTGATTAAGAAGATGGAATGTAGCGGTCTTATTAGGGTTGCAGTCTGTAAAGAGCATTCTGATTTATTGGTTGTTTTGAAAGGCCGTAAATGGCAAAACGCAAAAACGCAGGGTTTGAAGACTGCCTTAAATTCAGAAGAATGAATGCCAAGAACATAGGCATTAAGAATTATTATCCGAAAGAATCCAAAGAGGTAACGCGCCATAAAATTGCGCTTCGCATTGAAGCCCGTTATCGAAAGTTAGAAAAGGAAAATGAATTATGAAAGTAAATATTAAAAACGTTGAAGGTGTTAAACGCACCGATTTGTACAAAATTGACCCGCGCTCAATCAAAGAAGAGGAAGGGTTCAATATTCGAGAGTATGATACTGATGAAGTTCGGCAGCATATTGACGGTTTGTGTGAAGCAATGCTATCAGGTGCGTTTATTCCGCCGATTACGGTTCGTACAAACGACGATGGGGAAATCGTATTGATTGACGGCCACTGCCGCCATAAGGCTGCGCTGAAAGCCATTGAACAGGGTGCTGAAGGCTTGATGCTGACCGCCGTGAACTTTCAAGGTTCGGATGTGGAGCGTATCGGTTTGATGCTTCGTTCGGGCGAAGGGTTGAAGTTTCAACCATTGGAAGTTGCCAAAGGTTATTTGCGCCTGAAACGCATGAATATCAGCACTGCCAATATTGCAAAATCAGTAGGCAAGTCCGTATCCCATGTGGAACAATACCTCACGCTGGCAACATCAAACCATGACGTGCAAAAGATGGTTGAAAATGGCGAAGTATCGGCAACAGTAGCCATTCAAGCCGTGCGTAAAGACGGAGAACAGGCAGGCGCGAAACTGAAAGCGGTTAAGACGGCCAACAACGGCAACAAAGTTACGGCAAAAGCATTCAAACCATCTAAGGCCAAGATTGATACCGTTATACGAAGCGCAGGTGCTTTGGCAAAATTCTTTGAAGGTGCTGATTTTTCATCAAAACCCGAACAATTAACAGATGAAGAGTGGAATGCCATTGGTGTTTTGCTGGATGCTTACGACGAATTGGGGATTGAGAATGTTTAAGAGTACAATCGAAAGGCCGCTCAAAGGTATCAAGCGTATGGAGAACGCGCTTCGCAGAAAGGGTAAATCGGCCATTGAAGTCTGTTTATTCAAGACTTCTCAAGAAGATTGGTTGGTTGATAACGCCATGCCGCCCATGTTTGGTGCTACACTGGATTCCCATAGGATTGCTAACTTAATGATGCTTGCACAATCTAGGCAGATGTTCGAGCAGCCTGCATTGGAGGGTTTGAGGGAATACATCAATAGTCAAATCGTCGGCGTGTTTAAAAATCCGAACAGTTCGGATGAAGCCGTGCATATTGCATTTATCCGCACTACGGTTATTGCCTATATCACGGAAGTTATGATTGAACAGTTGGTAGGCAGTGGTGTGTTGCAGGCTGATGACAATTTCATTCAACACGCAAAGTCCCACAAAGCGGCATTTATGAATTTCATTGATGACGTGCAAAAACGCAAGAATGAAACTGGCCGATATGCTTTAAGCGGTAGCAATTATCGTGAGATTGAAGAGTTCGCAAATATGGCCGTTAGCTTGATGCAAGGTGTGTATATCGGTGATTGGTATGCAGCCTATGCCATAGTTTATGTTCGCCTACTGGCACAACGTATGGGAGTAGATGTAAACGTATGGATGTGAAAACTAAGAAATGCAAGGATTGTGGCAAAGTATTCCCAAAGACAACGGAATACTTTGCATACCGTTTCCAATACAGCCCTACCGAGCCAACATTCCTTGCCCGTTGCAAGACCTGCCAAGCAACATATAACAGGAATGCCAAGCGCAGACAACGTGCAAGAGATGAAAAACAGGGTATTTCTCGTAAATTCAAATAAGGTTTTTTTTGTCATGAGTTTGATAACCATTGATTCAAGCAATATTCATAGTGTGTTTGATTTAGTATCGGCCATCCGTGATGCAGATTGCAGTTTCCAAGATAGGGCGAGAATTGCCGATATGCTGGATGAAATGATAAGGGATGTTGATGTTCTCGAAACAAGAGAACGTGAAAACGAACTTAAACTGATTGCTTTAAGCGAAGTAACAGGGCAATCAGGGGATACAAAGTCATTGGTTAAAAATTTAATCAAAGAATTGATAGCAGCCAAAGGCCGCAAACGAAGGATGATTGAAGCCGTAGATGAATTTGAAATGAAGTGGGAATATTGTATTCCCGATGGTGCTGTTACAGAAATCTTAGACCCTTTTATTCAGGATATTGCTGAAATAGTAAGAAATGTAATCAAATAAAGGAAATGAAAATGTGTTTTGAAGATATAAAAGAGTGTGAATGTTTTGAAACAAAAATATCGTTAGATTACGAGAGTGTTAGTTTAAAATTCCCCATAACACACTGGAATACAGATAAAACATATGATGCAGGTTTGTACTTTTCATACGATGGAGTTTTCGGATGTTCTATGCAAATAGGCAATGACGACGAAACACTGCATGAATTTCAACTGGAATTAAACGATGTTGAAAA
>ERZ773072.1371-NODE-1371-length-12222-cov-6.262185_pt1 | contig 12222 bp, 11 predicted proteins | sample MGYA00580617_ERZ773072 | MGnify/ENA primary metagenome ERZ773072 (study PRJEB29015, sample SAMEA2737970) | human oral metagenome | biome: human oral; feature: human-associated habitat; material: dental | place: China | collected 2122 ... | reverse complement strand
CTTTGTTTAGCAGTAGAATGTTGACCAGCAGTATATCCCATCATGAGAATAAAGCCAGTCGCTGCTACTGCTCCAACACTAATTAGGACTTTTGTTTTGACTTTATTTAACATCTTAGACCTTCTTTCTATAAAAACTAGGTCAAGCATACCAGATAGAGCTTGAAAGAAGTATCACAGAAGTAAAAATGCCACCCGAAGGTGGCCAATATAACTTACAAAATTAGTAATCCGTCTGATAAAGTTTTTTATACAAACCATTTTTCAGATACCATAGACATAATGATTTCCTCCTTAATTACTAATAGATTATCAAATTTACCGTTTATTAGAATGAGTAATATGTGCTATTTTTATAAATAAATGAAAAAAGCTGCATCTTCTGCAACCTTTTAATCTGGTGGAAAATAGCCTAACTGCTCAGCGATGTGAATCGCCTCCTGCCTGTTAGTCACTCCCAATTTTGAAAAGATATTGGCCAAGTGATTGGAAACTGTACGTTTACTCACATAGACCTTGTCACAGACATCATCAATGGTCAAGCCATTTCTAACCAGTTCTAGTATCTCGATTTCTCGTGGTGTTAGCACCTCTACCATCACTTCATCTGAAAAGACCTTACCACCTAGATAAATCTTTTCCAATTTTTTCACCAACTCATCTGGGTTCATACTTTTGTCCAGAAATCCATAAGCTCCCATAGCTTTAGCTCGGTGTTCATACATTTTTTTACTGTAACCTGTCAAAATCACAACCTTACTAGAACAACCATTGTCGATAATCTCTTGTGCCAAGGTAAGTCCATCATCTTGATACAGACTCGTCAGGTTGATGTCAATCAAGATAATGTCGTAGTCATTAAAAGCAATCTCCGAGATAGTCGAAAAATTATCCACTAACTGGACCTTTTTAATGTTTTCCGATAACTCTAAAATCATCTTGATACTTTGGCTAAATAATTTATGATCATCAATTAACAAAATTTTCATAACACAACTCCTTATCAATCGGGAGAGTAATTTCTACACGAAATCTCTTATTATTTTCAAAAATCTGCATTTGACCACCTAAAACACTAATTTTATTAAACATATTTTTCAAGCCATAACCTAAGGATTTTTCTGTTTGAAGGCAGTCATTTTCAGAAATTATAAAAATAGCGTCATCATGCACATCAATCTTCAAAGAAATCGTTCCACCACTAGCGTACTTAACGGCATTGGTCGCCAATTCCTCAACCAGACGATAGGCAATTTTATCGTAAGGAGATAAAAGCCTAAAGTGGACAGGAAACTGTGTGACGACTTCATTTTCTGCGTGATAGCGCTTGACAATCCGATTAATCAGTCCTTGATACTGGATGTCTAACTGCTCGTCTGTTTCTACCATTGGCTGATAATAATCCATCCGCTCACGAATCCGCTGAACCAACTCCTCTGTCACCAGATTGATCTGTTCACCAAAAACTTGATTGCTACTATATTTATTGAAATTTTTTATTGCAATCACATTTTGCAGGATTTCATTGTGAAGAAATTCGGAGAACTGTTGTTCTCTGTCTTCATTTGCCAGCAGATTTTTCACCATACGGTTACGCTTTAAAAAGAGAACTTTTACATAATCCCTAGCATCTAGCATATCAGCAGAACGAAAGAAACGAATCAATTCTTCCGAACAAATCCCGAACAATAGTAACATGATATTCAAGACCAAAAAGCTCGTGTTTAAGTCTAAACGAAAGATGATAAAAATGCCTACTAACAAAAACATAACCAGTAAAAACAAGCGTGAAAAAGCTTTTATATAGGACAACTTCAACTCTGCTACCTTTTTCTGAAGAGAGCTGATAATAGTTTTGAAGTGTAAAAAAACTAAGATGCCAACAATTTCCAGATACCAGACTAGGTTCATCACTCCTGAGCCCGTCGTATTGATATACAAAAAGAAATAAGAAAGAGGCAATATTAGAGCTAATATCCACAAATTTCGTCTCTGATACCTGAGCTTACTTTTCAACTCTTCATGATATAAAATAAATAAAATCAAGGGAACAAGGTTTAAAAAGAAAGACGCAAATAAGGACAGAAAGAGAAAAATTGAAGGACTTAACAGATACGAACTAACGGTGATTAGTGTCAACACAAAGGACACACTCAACAGTTCTTCTCCTATTTTCTCTCCCAGAAAGAGAATAGACAGAGAACTATATACCAATAAAAAAGAGTTGAGCGGATGAAGAATATCAAAAAAGTGCAACAGGGTGCTCGTAACTCCTTGATTAAATATGGATTGCCAGCTAATGAGAAACATCATCAGGAGCAACCAGAGTTTCAACTCACTATAACGAAAGGTTACAATATTACAAATATAACTAAATGCAATTAAAGCAATAATCAGCAATAAAACCATCTGTAAGGAAAAATCTGTCGAAAAGTCCAGAGGAACCCTATAATAAATATAAATCATCAAAGTTAGATGATTAAAAATCGTCAACCACCACAATAAAAGTGAGTTTTTCGAGATCAATTTGACAAACTGTTTCATATGTATCCACTTCCTGAACTACTTTAATATCATTATAACACAATACCAGAATTGTCGGATAGGCAACTCTGGTATTTGACTTAATTTTCAATAATTTGCCAACTTACTCTGTAAGTCACTAGCAGGTAAAGGACAAAGAGTAAAACCGCTACTCCCAGATAGGTGATATCAATAGAAATGCTGGTATTAGCGAAATTCTCAAAATAGCCCAAAAGAGCTGTACTCAAGGCAAGTGCTAGCGGACCTGCGATAACCAGCGGAACCAAGAAATAACTTAGAATCTGTTGCAAAAGAATAGAGCGATTTTGCTTTCTCTTATTCCCAAGAAGGTATAAGATTTGATAATCATTGACACTATCCAAAGAACTTGTAGAAGTTTGAAGTGACAAGATACTGAGGGAAATAATGATAAAAATAACACTGACAAAAATCATGACAAAGACGATGACGCCCATAAATCCAAGATAAATCTCAAAAATTCTTCCTTTCGTTTGATAGGTGAACGGATTCAACTCTGCTCCATCACGAGTGAAGTAGTATTTTTCAATCCACTGACTTAAGAATGTTTCTACTTTCCGTTTGTCAATATTTTCTTTGAAATTGGCAACATAGGTCGTGTGGTCTTCCGTCAATCCAACTACTACCGTATCTGGTACAATTAAGGTTCCTGTGTCATTTGTACCCACTGACGATAAAAAGTAAACTGTTTCAAGTGGCTTTGAAGACGCAAGATTAAGAGAATAACCGTTAATCATGAGGGTTTTTGTCGTTAATAGAAAGTCCTGAATCTGCTTGGCAGTTCCTTTATAGTTAGCATTGACCAGAAATTGGTTATCTGCCAAGTCAACCGCTTTTTTCCCTTGCAGTTTGCGGAGATGATTGTAGGCAGAAATTCCTAAAATCGGTACTTTTGATTCAGGAAGTTCCTTATCATGCGCCCAAAGATTGCTAGTATCAATCAAATCTTTATAGGTTAAATCACTAGAATAGATAGGATAGCTGTACTCCTCTTTGATGAGGTTAAAGTCAAATCCATCTGCTTTCAATCTGTCTTTGACAGATTCCTGAGAAAACTGGAACTCTTGACCACGATAAAGATTGACAGATACGTCATAAGGTGAGTATTTGTTCAGCTCTCGGTTCATAGTCGTATAGGCACTACCACTAAAAACTAGTAAGCTGAGAGCCAGTGTCAAGGTCAAGGATAAGACAGCCAACGTGACCGAATTACTGTCAGCTTGTTTTGAAAATTGACGAATTTTAAAACTGTTTAGTCTGTTATAGTAGGTTTGAGGCAGTTTTCTAAGGGAAACCAAGATAAAATGGCTCAAGGTATTGTAAAATAAAATCACAAAAATCACGAAGACAGATACAAGTAAGATACCCCATCTTTTCAAGAGTGATAGATGATGATAGTCTGAAAAATAGAGAGCACCAAAACCGATAACAGCTGTCGAAAGAATAAAGAGAAGTGCTTGAAGAACTGGCTTGCCTTTTGCCAAGACAGATTTCTTGACCCCATTTTCTTGAATGAGTGCAATGATATTTTGCTTTCTAAAGGTAAGAATGTCCATGACACCAACAATAAAACTGGTTACCAAATAGGAATAAACTAGTAAGATGACAGACTTGCTATCAAAGAAAAACAGACTACCAAAGTAATTGGCCATAAAAAACTCAGATGCAATCTTAGCTAGAATGACCAGTAAGATCACTCCAAGCAAGAAACCTAGAATCAAGGAAAAGATATTGACCAGCATGGTTTCAAAGAACAGGGTACGGATAATCTGCTTCTTCTTCATTCCCAGCGTTGCATAAAGTCCCAGCTCTTTCTTGCGCCGTCCCAGGACAAAGTTTGTGGAATAAACGACGAGAAAGGCAATCGCCGATAGAATCAGATAGGAAAGCAAGCCCATGTACTGGCTCATCACCGTCGTTAACATTTCCTTTGCTCCTGATAAACTTTGCATCACTGGATGGCTTGGTAAAGCATTAAAAGCGTAGAGCAAGCTATAAATCAAGGTCAGACTGAAAAAATAGATGGTATAGGTCTGTAAATTTCGAAATACATTTCGTAAAATCAATTTTGGATACATACTCTCCTCCTCCTATCTGGTACGGCTGTAAATCTCTTGCAAATACTGTTCATTAGATAAGCTGTTACGTTCCAAATCATCCATAATTTTTCCATCGATAAGTAGCACCATCCGTGAAGAGTACTTGGCTGCGGCAGGGTCATGCGTAACCAGTAAAATGGTAATACCAAAACTTTTATTGATTTCCTGCAAAAGTGCCATCAGTTTTTCAGAATTGGCAGAGTCCAAGGCTCCTGTCGGCTCATCTGCGATAATCAGTTTAGAATCATCAATCAAGGCTCTAGCAGTTGCCACACGTTGTCGCTGACCACCTGATAACTGATTAGGAAACTTATCTTTTAAGTTTTGGATGGCCAACTTATCCAAAATTTCCTCAATCTTATCCTGATGTTTTTTGATATTTTTCCCCTGAATTTGAAGAGGTAGAACAATATTTTCATAAACTGTCAAGGTTTCCACCAAGTTGTAAGCTTGGAAAATATAGGAAATGTTTTTAGCACGATAGTCAGCTAGTTCATTTTCCTTGGCATGGATGATGTCAAAATCTTCAAATCGAATCTCACCTGATGTTGGTTTATCAATCGTTGAAATACAGTTGAGAAGTGTTGTTTTTCCACTACCACTAGCCCCCATAATTGCCAGAAATTCACCTTTTTCAACGGACAAGTTCACATCTAATAAAGCATGAACGATATTATCCCCTTGACCAAATGTTTTCGTTAATCCTGTCACAATAAGCTGTTTCATCATTTCATTCCTCCGTTTCTTTTTTACACTCTCATTATACGGTTTCTTTTAAGGTTTGGCATAAGTATTTTGTGCAATATATTCAAGTTATAAAAAACCGATGCCTTTTTCAGGTATCGGTCGATATTGATTATTTGCGATCGTTTCTTTTTTTCATAAAGTAAACAATCCCTATGACAATAACTCCTAAGACCAGTACAGGTGTATAGAAGCCTAGTGTTCCAATAATTCCTTCCATTTTATCCTCCTCTTAAAGAATAGAGGTAGTTTTATCCACAGCGCACGTTTGGCGAAGTACATTCATAAGAATGTGTAAACCACCAACCACAGCGACCCTGTACTGTTAATCTAACAGCCGTACGCCACCCAGCAGCAGATTTACCATCCAATTCTTGGCTATTAATTTCCATAATCCAAAGAATCAATCTCAAAGTTGTCTTGTTTCGTTTGTATTTCTCCTCGTAAATATAACACTAAATCAAAGTGTTGTCAAATTTAAGTAAAAGAATCAATGACTTGATAAAATTTTATTACTTTTCATAAAAAAAGACACCCCCACAATAATTTGTGGGGGTGTCTTCGGGGGTGTTTCTAACGAAACTTCCCATTTTTTTGAATCGCCTTAACTCAACGAAAAGGCTTTAATACTAGGCTTTCAGCCTTAAACAATCTGGTATTGATTATTTAAGAGTAACAGTTACAAAATGCCTATAAACGCTGATATAATCAGTTTTTTCTTATCCTTAGTTAGTTTAGTGGGGTCTTGGTGGGGTTTGACGATACCCCAAATTTATAAAGGGCTTGAGTTATCTCTCTTCCACCAGTCGCTTTTTGACTATCATACAAATGGGAATAGGTGTTAAGTGTCGTTGCCTTATCAACTCGTCCTGAGCGTTGCGATACATAAAGAACATCTTTCCCTAATACATTTATCAAAAAACTATCGTGGGAGTGTCGTAATCCTTTTCCAGTAATCACTTCAACTCCTGCTTTTTTCGCTTGTCTTTTGAGAATACGACTTAAAGTACATTTGCTTAATGGTTTTCCAAATCGTGCGAGAACATAACTATTGTCATCATTTTCTACTTGCACTTCTCTCCACCGTCGCAAAACCTCAACTGTCTCATCATCAAGCTCAATCCACCTGTTACCCGCCTCAGTTTTTGTTTGATTTTTACGAGTAAAAACACCATTTCCCTCATATTCAAGTGTGCTCTGAACATGAATTAGTTTTTTATCAAAATCAATATCAGACCAAATCAAACTAAGTCCCTCAGATACTCGAACCCCTGTAAAGAAATATAGCCAAATCGCTGTAAATCTATGCCGTTCTTCGTAATCTGTCAAGTCAAAGGTGGCAATAACTTTTCTAAAGTCGTCTAATGTCCAAAATTTTGTATCTGGCCTTGAACCTTTAGGATTATCTAACATCTTACACGGAAATTCTTCAATAATTTGCAAGCGTTCAGCATAACCCAAACATTGCTTAAAGCGAATCCAAACACCTTTAGCATAGTTTGGGGAATATTTATCAATCAAATGTACTCTGAATTGCTCACATTCCCTAACAGTTATAACTGATAGCCTCTTTTGTCCGAAAACTTCAATAAACATTTTATGATGAGTTAAAGCCGTTTTGTAAGTCACAGATTGAACTGTCTGCTTATAATAAGGAAGGTAAATTTCTTCCATATAATCAGCAAAGGTCATATAATCTCCGTTCCTATTTTGAGACATTTGAAATTCTGCTCTTACTCGACACAGTTCATCATAAGCTTGCTTTTCACTCTTAAATGGATTCCCAAACTGGTCTTTATAGCTTTTCTTGCGTTGTCGCTTGCCAGTTAGGTCATTTGCTTTAAACTCTGTTTGATAGTATATTCTTCCTTGTTTGTCACGCGATACGCCACGATATTTTTTACTTGCCATTTTCAATTCCTTTCTACTCATCAAAAGGTAACTGAAAACCTAGTAAATCTTCTACGATATAGGTCGGAGCAAGGTCAAGTCTTGAATTGTCAAAGGGCGATTTTTTTAATTCTATCAAATTATCCGAAAAATTTCTAGTTTCTTCAAATTTTGCTACTGCAATCGCCTTAGCTTGATGAATGATATTCCTAGCCGTATGTTTAGGAAATCCTAGTTCTAATAATTTTTTATGATTAACTGTACTTGTCATAAAGACCTCTTTTCTATATAATAGAGGTACAGAAGCTAATTTTCTTCTGTACTATGTTCGACCTCATCAGAAATGTTTGCTAAAGTGTCTGATGAGGTTTTTATAATATCATAATCCCAATTTTCCCATTGGTTGTTTAGGCCGATTTTCGAAAGCAAAAAGGTTAGTAAATAATCTTTGTTCTTGTATTTAACATTGTTTGTAAAATCATGGGTTAAATAAATATCAATGTCGGTAATTGGAATTCTTTTTCGGCGCTGATGGACTTTTTCAGGGTGTGCTTCGTAGTAGATTAAGCTATCCTTCTCACTTGTTAAAGTAATCAGATTATCAAACCGTCTAATATACTGAGATAAATCTTCCCTCTCGTTTCCTTTAGTATGATAAAAAAATTCTAATGGATGCTTAGTACTAGTGATAATGATAACCTTTGCTGCCCCTATTCTGTTTTGATAGCGGGCAGAAATTGGACTAATGCTATAGGGGTCAAGAATTTTCAGCCAGTCCGAAGCCGTCAGACTATCACCTCGGACATCATCAAGAAGCAAGATTTCTTCCCCGTTAACTTCATCAAAAACATTAGTTCCAGCCGTTAGAATTGTCTGCCATTTTTGACCATTGACGATTGCTAGTTGTTCGATATATGATGCCAATTCTTTAGCTAATCTAGTTTTTCCAAGACCTGATTTACCATGAATAAATAGAACTGTCTTTTTGAATAAGCCATTTTGTAAATCTTGTTTAGCCCTTGTTCCCTTGATTTCTCCAACCACTCGAAAAGTTTCATTTATCTTTGTCTTATGTAAAGCATAAAGCAAGTTATATCTTTGATTTAATAAGAGCTCTTGTTTTGTAATACGCTCATTCAAAATATCATCAATAAGCAAATCAATATCATCTTGAGTTTTTTTGGCTTCTTTTTTTGCTCGACCCTGTAACCAAGATTTCTGCCTTTCCTGATAAACCTCTATGTAGTTTTTTCCTAAAAGTGTCACAACTTCATTGGGACTATACTGGTATTTCTCGCTATCTTTAGCATGGATTAAATATGCCAGTAAGTTGTCATAGCCATAACGTCCTGACTTCGCTTTTTCAAGATATTGAGGTTCAAGACCGATTGCAACAGCTAATTCTGTTAGAGTTGCACCTTTAGAAAATTTTAATAGAGCATGGATATGTGGTTCAACTGTCCTAGTTATTTCTGATTGATTTCTTGTATCAAAGAAATGTGTTAAGTCTTTATCATGTTTTATCGCGTAAGCTTCTGATACAGTTGCCACTTGGTTAGCTCTTTCAATAATCTCTGAAAGAATATTCTCAATATCTTCTGATTCTATCATTTCTTTATTCCAACCGATTTTCCAGTAATCAGCTAGAAATTGTTGGGTCACTAGAATAGAAGTTAAAATAGCTTCTTTTTTATTTGAGTGCATTGGAATGATTAACCCCCTATTTCTAAATATTCTTTTAACTATTCTATGGTTAAACCATTGACAAGCCCGGCTTAACCATGCGTTAGGAATAGTTAAAAATTAAATCTAAATAAATCTTCACTTGGGGCTTTGCCCCAACCCCCAGCCTCTCCTGCCCGATGAAATCCCACCGCATCAAGAATATACTTGCCAACTTGAGCAAGGTACGGGGTAGTATTTTTTGGCGCTTCACTTCTTGCCTATCGGCATCGTTGCGCTTAAAAAATCTCCACCCCTCAGGCCCTTGCAAGTTGTCATTTTCCTGCTGAGGAGGTCGTGCCGACACTATACCGATGATGAAACTTCAAAGTAGGTTTATTGTCGCTAAAACCAGTATAGCAGGAAAAACGCTCCAACTAATCATAGCGAGAAATCAGCTCTTGCATACGTTGATTTAATCGCTCCATATCTTTAACCTGAATTGTCCGAAACATTCTGGCTGGTTCTCCCTCTAATTGGAAATAGCCATAACCCCTAGGTTTTATGATTACTTCATCTTTTTCCATATCAGGGAAAAGAAGCTGACGGTTATTAGCTGACATCAGAAAGCTAGTTGACAGTGATATAACACAGTTAAAATTGTATCTACCTGGTAAGTCGGACATTAAAAATCGTTGACTTGATAGGATAATCCGTAAACCCAAACTCCTACCCATGCTATTCATCATTAACATCTTAGAAAGCACTTCCTTATATTTTTTCTTGTCCATTTGCTCAAGATATGCTAGAAAAGCTTGCCATTCATCAAATATAAGATATAGATTATGGGAATTTCCTTCAGATTTATCGAGCCTTAATTTAAACCGTTGATAGACTACTTCAAATAGTTCAAGGCAGTCAAAACCTCTGGCAACATGATTACCAGTCATTGAGAACATCTCATCATCTGCCTTGAAATCCATAAAATAGGCTTCAGCCGTCCTATCATGGAATGAAATTAGACCTAGTAACCTTCTCAAAAAAGTGGATTTTCCTGAACCTGATGGGCCTGCTATAATCCAAGCAAAGTATCGGTTAATATCAATATAAACAGGAACGGGTCGCCCCCTGTTATTGACTTCAAAAATATTTTTCAACATATTAAAAATCCTCCTCATTTTCAACACTAGATTGTCTAGCCATACGATTATGCTTTGCCTCTTCAATTAATTTAACATCACATTTAGCAACCCAACCAGCACCTACATTTAGTTCAACAACCAAGGTATCCAAACCAAATTCATCAGTATATTTTGAAAGCACTCCTTCAAAGTAATCTTCTAAAGATTTTTTATCGGAACTATTCAAATTATTTACAAGATAAACCAATACATAAGGTCCATTAATAGTGGCTGGATTAGTAGTTTTTAAACCTAAGTCTTGAAATATAGTCTCATTTAGATGATTAATCACATTTATGAGCACTTCTCTTCTCCTCTCTTCTAATTTTTCTTTTTCAGAATCTTCATAATATCTATTAACTAACTTTTTAATAACGTTTTTAATTACTTGAAAGTGATTTAATAAGAACTGAAAACTGCTTGCCCATAAATTTGTTGTTTGAACTACTTTACCATTATAGAAATCAGCTTTTCTTTTAAGAAACAAAAATATAAAGATAATAGAATAATGGCTTATGATTGTTAAGAATATTGTTAAGAATATTGTTAAGAATATCATTTAAATACACCTCAAAAATATTAGTCCCTCCTTAAGGTTAAGGAGGGAACATATTTACATTTTATTAAATAGGCTTGATCCTATCCAATACACACTCCAACCATACCTTATTATCAGGAGTAAAATTATCAACAACATATAAACTTTGAAATTTAAATACCCTTTTAATATCAGATTTTGACGTTAACAAAATCTGTTGAGCTATATAACAAATTATAGTATCGGACAGATTTTTAATGGCTTTAACGTCATCTCTATCAACCATTATTCCAAAACGCCAGCAACCCTTTAAATACGAATGATCAGATGACAAGTAGTTGTCGGAGTATTTATAGAAATCACCTCTATTTATACTCTCTTCAAGTACTTCATAAACTGGATAGTTTATAACTCCCATATACGACAATTTCTCAAACAGATATTTAGCAACTTCTAGTTGCTCTTCATCTGTTGGAAGATAAAATTTGATTAAATCATCATTCATAATGAGTTCCTCCTTAATTTATAGTAATATTATTAAGCTCAAGTACCAGAGCAAGGCCAATTGGTTGCTTGAATTTGTCAAAAACAAAAGCAACCTCGTAATTGCTAAAAGATATTTCACAACCTATGTAGGTGTTTAGAACTTCACCGCCATAGCTTTTCAGCTTTATTTTAAAGGTTGGGCAAAGTTTCTCTTGTCCAATGCTCGCAAGCTTATCATAAAGCTCGCTATTAACACCTATAAGATTTCCCCAAGGACGTTGATTTTCCGTTCCCTCATTTACCAATCCAGTTGACGAATCAACAATTGTAATTGTAGAAGGGATTTCAACTACTGAGGCCATCAATTCTGCGAATTTTTTAGGACTTTCGCAAAGTCCAATATTAAGTTTCATATTTTTATCTCCTATAAAAAGTTCATGGTCAATTTTTCAATTGACAGATTAATGTGAATGCTCAATTTTCCTGCCGAGAGCAAGGCAACTAATAATACATTGGTTTTCTCCTTTATTTGTTTATAAGACTTGTATAAAGTCTATAATTCATAAAAACTCGCCAACAAAATCACCTCAACCAAATTTACATCGTTTACCTATAGACTCACCTCCTCTAACTTTTATATAACTATTATTTCATAATTAGAATTAAAAAAACTCGCCAGAAAAGAATCTTATAGGGCATAATCTATCCACTATTCAGTTAAGTTTTTGTATTTTAATTATGTCATTATACTAAATAAGAAACTTGCTTATTTTGAAAAACCCCACCAAACTTTTGTTTGGTGGGGTTTTGGTGGGGAATCAAATTATTCCCCCTCTATTTTAATCGCCCTAAGCGACTTGAAAACCTTGATTTACTAAGCTTTTGCAATCAAATTGCAATACTCTATTATTTAAGAGTAACTGAAGCTCCAGCTTCTTCCAATTTAGCTTTGATTTCTTCAGCTTCTGCAGTTGGAACGCCTTCTTTGATGACACCTGGTGCACCATCAACAAGTTCTTTAGCTTCTTTAAGTCCAAGACCAGTGATTTCACGTACAACTT
>ERZ773072.1359-NODE-1359-length-12279-cov-26.817736_pt1 | contig 12279 bp, 18 predicted proteins | sample MGYA00580617_ERZ773072 | MGnify/ENA primary metagenome ERZ773072 (study PRJEB29015, sample SAMEA2737970) | human oral metagenome | biome: human oral; feature: human-associated habitat; material: dental | place: China | collected 2122 ... | reverse complement strand
GTCGTGTGCCAGACCTTGAAGGAATTGGCGATGTTGAGTTTGAATTGGATCGTGGACGTATCAAGGTCAACGAATACATGGAAACTTCTGTTCCAGGTATCTACGCACCAGGTGATATCAATGGTACCAAGATGTTGGCGCACGCAGCCTTCCGCATGGGTGAAGTTGCCGCTGAAAATGCCCTCAAAGGAAATCACGTCGTAGCAAAACTCAACTTGACTCCTGCAGCCATTTACACTCTTCCTGAAGTAGCAGCAGTCGGTTTAACAGAAGAGCAAGCTCGTGAGAAATACGATGTAGCCATTGGTAAATTCAACTTTGCTGCTAACGGTCGTGCTATTGCATCAGATGCAGCTCAAGGTTTCGTAAAAGTCATCGCTGATAAGAAGTACGGAGAAATCCTTGGTGTTCACATCATTGGTCCTGCAGCTGCAGAATTGATCAACGAAGCATCAAGCATCATCGAAATGGAAATCACTGTTGAAGAAATGCTCAAGACCATCCACGGACACCCTACATATTCTGAAGTGATGTACGAAGCGTTTGCGGATGTTTTGGGAATGGCTATCCACTCACCTAAGAAAAAATAAAGGATGTCTCGTCAATGAAATATATCATTAACAATAGCAATGATACTGCCTTTAATATCGCTCTCGAGGAGTATGCTTTTAAGCATCTCCTTGATGAGGATCAAATTTTCCTGCTCTGGATCAATAAGCCATCGATTATTGTCGGGCGCCATCAAAACACCATCCAAGAAATCAACCGCGACTATGTACGGGAACATGGTATCGAAGTTGTGCGCCGCATTAGTGGTGGTGGAGCCGTTTACCACGATCTTAACAACCTCAACTACACGATTATTTCCAAAGAAGATGAGAATAAAGCCTTTGATTTCAAATCTTTCTCAACGCCAGTAATCAATACCTTGGCTCAACTTGGTGTAAAGGCTGAATTCACTGGCCGGAATGACTTGGAAATTGATGGCAAGAAATTCTGTGGCAATGCCCAAGCCTATATCAATGGCCGTATCATGCACCACGGTTGCTTGCTCTTTGACGTTGATTTGTCAGTCCTTGCTAATGCCCTCAAGGTTTCAAAAGATAAGTTTGAATCAAAAGGTGTGAAATCCGTCCGTGCCCGTGTAACCAATATTGTCAATGAATTACCAGAAAAAATCACAGTTGAAAAATTCCGTGATTTGCTATTGGAATACATGAAAAAAGAGTATCCAGAGATGACTGAATATGTTTTTTCTGAGCAAGAATTGGCTGAAATCAATCGTATCAAGGATACCAAGTTCGGTACTTGGGACTGGAACTACGGTAAATCACCTGAATTTAACGTCCGTCGTGGAACAAAATTCACCAGTGGTAAGGTCGAAGTTTTTGCCAACGTCATTGAATCAAAAATCCAAGATATCAAGATTTATGGGGACTTCTTTGGTATCGAGGACGTTGCAGCTGTAGAAGATGTCCTTCGTGGTGTAAAATACGAACGCGAAGATGTCCTTAAAGCTCTAGAAACTATTGATATTACACGCTACTTTTCTGGTATTAGCCGTGAAGAAATCGCTGAAGCGGTAGTAGGATAAATCAAAAAAGAAGTTGCTAAAATATGCAACTTCTTTTTTTGTGGTATAGTATACATAATTATAATTATGTATTAATTATAAACTATCCAAAGCATTCTTTTGTTCATCATTAACGATATGGGTATAGAGGTCAGTGACTTGTGTGCTGGCGTGACCTAGCTGGTGACTGACCAAAACTTGCGATTTAGTTGCATCATAGAGCCTAGTTGCTAGGGTATGGCGGAGTTTATGGGGTGTTACACGAACTTTGAAGTCCTCAGAGTACTTTGCGACCATTTTTTCAACACTGGAAGCATCAATCCGATTAGGAACACCTCGGTAGAGTGTCAGAAAGAGCGCTGTATCTGTCTTTTCCGTCTTATAGCGTTGATTCCGAATGGCTAGATAATTCTCTAGATAAGGTTTTGCAAAGGCCGCGACATTGACCGAGTCGCGTTTGCCACCTTTTCGAGTGACATCAATAACCATCATTTTGAGATTGAGGTCTCTTAGATCCAGATTAACAGCTTCAGATAAGCGAACACCAGATGCCAAGAGAAGGGCAATAATTGCTAAATCACGTTCCTTATTTTTATTGAATGACGACAGAGCACGATTTGAGAGCTGTTGTGGATACTCTTGGTCGATATAAGTTAGAAAACCTTCAGTTTCATCACCTAAAAAAAGTTTTTGCTTGATGTTTTCAGCTCTAGCAGCAAGTGTTTCTTTCTTTTTCTTGGTTGAAACTTTCTTCATTACATTGCGATAGAAATAGGGTTCTCCTTGATCATTTTCAACTTCCTCGGTTAGATATTTGTAAAGACTGGAAAGTGCTGATAAAGTTCGATTGATGGTTGTCTGTGAAACGCCTTGTTTGGTTGTATTGGCATTCAGCAAAGGTCGTTCTCGTAGGTATAGGATAAAGGATTCCATGTCTTTTTTAGACATATTTTCCAGGACTGATAAAGGAATGTCAGACATTTTATCAGCATCTGAAATACCAGACTCCAAAACCCAGCTGAAAAATCGATCGTATTCCTTGAGGTATTCGTACAAGGTTGTAAAACTGTAGGGCACAGCAAGCTTAGATTGGTAGTATTCCAGAACATACCAGGGCATGATTTGTTTTAGTTTGTCGATTCGTTCTAGTAAAATCTCACGTTTCATGATTTTCTCCCTAAATTAGTCTACTAGTAGTATAGCATAGACTTATATATTTTTCAAGAAAATTATAGTTTTTCGGAAAGATGGTATAAGAAACTTTTAAAATATCTAACTTTATCCCATTCACTCTGAACCATTTTATTAAATTTCATCATACTTGAGTAACATATTAGGAATCTTTTCTTCAAGACTCTTGCGAACTTTTCCTCGTATTGCAGTGTCCATTTGGCTGTTTATGCTTGTGATAGTTGATTTGATTTCTGTAGCAATTTTCTTAGCTGTCTTACTAAAGTTTTCTTTTAATTTATTTTTTGCTGTTATTGCTATCTTTGCTTCCGCAATGATTCGGTTTCGTTCCATCATTCGATACATTTGTTTCAGTGCATATTGATATTCTTCATCTGTGTAGTATTCATTCATTGGTGCTTGCATAATCTCTCCTTAGTTTGTGAAATTCTTCCTCTAATTCATTTCTTTTTTTGCGAAACTCGTTATCGTTTTTTTCTCTCTCATTTTCGAGTTTAATTCTATGTTCTCGGTATACTTGTTCCGAAAAGTGTCTCAGATTTTCTATTTCTGTAAAGTAGTCTCTAACATCATCAGCAGTTGATGAAAATTTTCTCAAGACTTGATACATTTTATCAACTTCATCAGACATCAGTTTTTCTAAATTTGCATTTCGTTCGTTTAAATCGAGTGCTTTATCATCGAGTTCTTTCTTTTGTTGATAATATTGTTCTTCTAGATTAAACAGTTCTCTCTCTTTCTCTCTAATTTCCTCCCATTTCACATCTTTTCTTTCCATTGTCTGAACTCCTTGGCAAATTGTGTGTCTGTTGCTACTGTTTTTTCAATGACATTCTGTAATTGTTTGTCTAACTGTTCAAATGCTTGGGCGGAAGCATTCATCTTAGTGACTGTTTGTGTTGTCTCTGCCTGAAAAGTATCGATAAACTGTGCTTGAGTGATACCTTGGCTAGCAAAAATGGCCTCAACCTCATAGGGAGCTAATGCTGTGTAGCTTGTAAAATCGATTTTTGACCAAATTTCTTGTAATTCCTGATTTGCTTTTTTGGCTAAGGCGCTCACTTCATCAGCTCCAGTTCTTGCTGCAGTAGCCATAGATGATGATAGGATAGAACCTTGAGCTGCATCTAAGTATATTTCCTCAGAACTACTAATACCACCTGATGACCATTTTGACTTCAAGTCCTTGTAATGAGCCATTCCTCGGAGACTGTTGGCATAAGCTCGATAAACACCACTAATTAAGGGTTTCCCACCTTTACCATCAACAACTTGACCTGTTACAGGATCAAACTCCCAGTCACCAATTTTATGACTCGAACCATCAAGCCAGTGAATCGTACTAGGCATAGAATTTGTAGTGGTAGTATTATACCATTCTGGATGGTTGAAATCATTCCAGACTACTACGTCATCATTTTTTCTACGGTAATCTATAAACATAGAAGGGTTACTTTCAATAAATGCTTTTTCTTCCAGTGTGAGTGCACCGTATTTAAACCAAGCATTAAAGGTGGTTGTAGGAATGTGGTATTTAGCTCCTACTTTTAGCATGTAGGAACCTTGTGAATAACCTGATAGTTGACTGACTTCATATCTGGGGTCGTCCATAATCTCTTTTACGAATTGGTCGGCAACCTTATATTGTGGAGATAAATAAGTTTGCCTTGCAATTATGGCACTATTGACATCGCGTGAACTAAACATAGTTTTATTCACTGGACTATCAGGATCAGTTCCTGCAGCAATCACAGCTACATTTTTATAATCTGGTTTGTCGTTGACAATAGGTGCAACTGCCAGTCCATCAAATCCCGTTACTGGGTCAGACTTAGTGGCAACAACACGGAATTCTTGACCATCAGAAGTGGTTATGGTGTTGGTTTCGTTTTTAGGATCAATATTAGACTTTTCTACAACCTGTTTTGTCTTTTTTCTACTTGAAAACTCTTCGTTCACACTATAAACAGCATAATCTTGGTTTAAATTATTCAAGTGTTCATCAGTATATTGGAAATTCATCATAGTTCTCCTTGCTCACTATCAGAATAAGTAATTTTCACTGACTTTAAAGTTTGCCCTTTATGAGTTTCTAAATACTGCCAATCTTCGTTTGTTTCTTGACGTCCACCATAATTGGTTTTATAGTTTAAATGATGATTAATTCCATATGAAAGAGTTCTTTCATCTTTAAATTTAATTTCGACATCACAAGACCACGAACCAGGAGGACTTGTGTACTCTGGATTGGAAATTTTGATTTCTTCTATCCCTTCATATGAATTCTTTAAGGCATTCACCAAACTAACTTCATACTCTCTATTTCGACGCTCTTCTTGAGACTTCCCTAACATACTAAACATAAAAACACCTCCTGCTGTGATAATTGCGATTGACAAAACGATTAGTAACCTTTTATAACTTTTTTTAATGCTGGAATTGTTCATTTAAGATTTCCTCCTTTCTCTTGTTATACTATAAGATTAGTCTATTTTACACTATAATAAGAAAAAGTTGATTTACTTCTATAAGGTCTTAGTAGGACTCCCAGAATCCGTTCCCGCAGCAATCACAGCTATACTTTTATAACCCGGTTTGCCGTTGACTATAGGAGCCTACCGCCAAACCATCAAAACCTGTTCCTCGGTGAGACTTAGTCGCAACGACACGGAATTCTTGACCATCGGAGGTGGTTATAGTGTTGATTTCACCTTTTTTAACTCGTTATCTGATTTAGCAGTAACAATATTTGTTCGGTTTTCTTTACGCTGTGCGAACTCAGTATTAACACTGTAAACATTCGGACCTTGATTCAATTCATTAAGTTGTTTGTCTGTATACACGTATTTATTCATCATAGCTCCCCTTCTGAACCATTCGAATATTTAACTTTAACTTTTGACTTAGTAGAACCTCGCCTAGAATTTAAAAAATGTTGAAATTCTTCATCACCCTTATTATATACTCCAATCCTAATTTTATTCGAGTTTATATCAAAAGCTAAAACATGTTCTTTAGATGTTCCATCAAAAAATTTTAGTTTCACATCCGCCCCCCAAGCGTCTGAAGGAATTGAGCTGTACGATGGATTCGTAATCGTTACCTCCTCAATCCCTTCATAGGAATTCTTTAAGGCGTTTACCAGACTAACTTCATACTCTCTATTTCGACGCTCTTCTTGGGATTTCCCCAAGATACTAAACATAAAAACACCTCCTGCTGTGATAGTTGCGAGTAGTAAAACTATGAATAATGGTTTATAGCTTTTTCTTAATCTGTCTTTACTCATTATCATTTCCTCTTTTTCTCAGCATATTCAGCATTGACACTATATACATTCTTCCCGTGGTTTAATTCATTAAGTTGTTTTTCTGTATAATTAAATACCATTACTGTTCCCCTCTTTCTTTGTTAGAGTATGTAACCGTAACTGTATTAGTTGTTATTCCTTTTCTTCGGTTAAGAAAATCTCGCTGTCCATAAGTCATACGACCGTTATAATTTTCTATCTCATCTAGGTTATGTGGAATTCCATAGAATATTTTTTCCCCATCTTCAAACAAAATATCAACCTTACAAGACCAGTCACCAGGAGGGTTCGTATATGTTGGATTGGAAATTTTGATTTCTTCTATCCCTTCATATGAATTCTTTAAGGCATTTACCAAACTAACTTCATACTCTCTATTTCGACGTTCTTCTTGGGATTTTCCTAACATACTAAACATAAAAACACCTCCTGCTGTGATAGTTGCGAGTAGAAAAACTATGAATAATGGTTTATAGCTTTTTCTTAATCTGTCTTTACTCATTATCATTTCCTCTTTATCTCAGCATATTCAGCATTGACACTGTATACATTCTTCCCATGCTTTAATTCATTGAGTTGTTTGTCAGTATAATTAAATACCATTACTGTTCCCCTGTTTCACCATTTGAATAAATCACTTTTACATTTTTTTCTGTAATTCCACGATGGTTTATCAAATATTGATTATCATCTTTTCGAGAACTATTTTGAAAATCTCTACTTCTTATTTCGTTATTTTGTTTATTAAATGCGATTATATAACTTAGTTGTTTGCTATCAGAGAAAAATATTTTAACTTTTGCGCCCCAAGCATCAGACGGAATTGATGCATATGAAGGGTCGGTTATATGTACCTCCTCAATCCCTTCATAGGAATTTTTTAAAGCATTAACTAGACTTACTTCATATTCTCTATTTCGACGCTCTTCTTGGGATTTCCCTAACATACTAAACATAAAAACACCTCCTGCTGTAATGGCTACGAGTAACAAAACGATTAGTATCCTTTTATGGCTTTTTTTATTGCTGGAATTATTCATTTAAGCTTTTCCTCTTTTTCTACTTGAAAACTCTTCATTTACCATATAAATAGCAAAATCTTGGGTTAAATTATTCAACTGATTATCAGTATAATTAAATACCATTATTGCTCTCCTGTTTCACCATTTGAATATCGTACTAATATTGTAGATTCTGTTTTACCAATGTGTTTTTGAAGTATCGACCATTGTTGATCAATTTCTTCATTAGTATCCCCTTTCATAAGACCATCATGGTTTTCTTTATAGGTTAATCTGTGATTAATTCCATAAGTAATAGTTTGACTATCATTGAACTGTACTGAAATATCACAAGACCACGAACCCGGTTTGTCATTATTGTAAGGATCCATAATCTTAATCTCCTTAATCCCTTGGTAGGAATTCTTTAACGCATTAACCAGACTTACTTCATATTCTCTATTTCGACGCTCTTCTTGAGACTTCCCTAACAACCTAAACATAAAAATAGCTCCTGCTGTGATGGCTACGAGTAACAAAACGATTAGTAGTCTTATATATCTTTTTTTATTGCTGGAAATATTCATTTAAGCTTTTCTCCTTTTTCTCCTTGAAGACTTTTCGTTCACACTATAAACAGCATAATCTTGGTTTAAATTATTCATCAGTATAATGGAAATTCATCATAGTTCTCCTTGCTCGCTATCAGAATAAGTAATTCTCACTGACTTTAAAGTTTTCCCTCTATGAGTTTCTAAATACTGCCAATCTTCGTTTGTTTCTTGACGGCCACCATAATTGATTTTATAGTTTAAATGATGATTAATCTCATATGAAAGAGTTCTTTCATCATTAAATTTAATTTCGATATCACAAGACCACGAACCAGGAGGGCTTGTGTATTCTGGATTGGAAATTTTAATCTCTTCAATCCCTTGGTAGGAATTCTTTAAGGCATTAACCAAACTTACTTCATACTCTCTATTCCGATGTTCTTCTTGAGACTTCCCTAACAACCTAAACATAAAAATAGCTCCTGCTGTGATGGTTGCGAGTAACAAAATGATTAGTATTCTTGTATGACTTTTTTTAATTCCAGAATTATTCATTTAAGCTTTTCTCCTTTTTCTTATTATACAATATTCTAATCATTCTTTACAAAGTAGGGGGTAAAAATCATACTATATACTTAAAATCAGATTTCTAATTCTTAAAAAACCAAATCTTTTTTGATTTGGTTTTGAAGGTTTATATTTAATTTTATTTATACCGATTATACTCATCTTTTTTATGTATTACCATATAGCAGGATACCAAGATGACGAAGATTCTAATCAAGTAGGTTTCGTATCGATCAGTGTCTATGGTTAGTTGAGACAAGACGTTAATGATCGAATGTGTCATAACGCAAATCCAGAGATTCTTTGTTTTGATATAAAGAGCTGAGAGTATGAAAGAATTCGTCAGCAATCCAAATAAAAACGGTAGAATTTGCAGAGTTGCTAGGGAACCATCTATGTAAAAGAACAACAGATGCCAAATTGCCCAGCTGAAAAAGATTAAGATTGTTGAGTAAAAATATGGCAACTTTTCTTGTAAGATTGGTTGAAAAACATATCGCCATCCAATCTCTTCTATACCACCAAAGACAATAAATTTGAAGAACATCAAAAATGGGAGATACCAGCTAAATTCTACTATTTTCCCACCAAACATTAGAAAAGAAAAATCAAGGATAATTAGGAAAAAAGATAATAAATAGTGTTTATAACTGGTATGAATGTTTAAAAATCGTTAACGATCTTCTTAAAAGGAATATGAAAATAGTGATTTGCAACAATTATTCCCCAAAGAGCTGAAGAAATGCCACCTAGAAAGATTCCTAAAATAGATAATAGATTGGACTGAACAGAAAAATGATTCAAGAGAAAGAAAAGGAGACAAACTGATACTAACTGGCTAAATGTGCCTAGCAAATATACTGCAATTGCCTTATTTCTTTTCATAGAGAATCCTTTCAATAATTTTTTACGTAAAATAAATTATGTAAACTAAAGCTTACAACAACAAATCTTTGACTTTTCCAATTTCACTTTTTGGAATCACTAGGTGAATCATATCACCCAGATACATTCTAGTTGAGCCGTTAACGGTTTGACTTTTGCCATTATGGACTTGGGTGGTGATGAGTACGTTATGTGGTAAATTGAGCTCGTGAACCTGTTTTCCAGCGATTTTATCTGATACAGGGATTTCAATAAGAGTGACTTCTCCTTCGTCTGTTGCTTCTTCTGGTAGCATTTTTTCTAGCATTGCCTCATAGACTGGTGCTCCCTTGAGCAGATCCATGACGATGTAGGCGACCAAGGTTACTAAGCCCAGTGGCATGAGGTTGCGAATGTCCCCTACCATCTCAGTAACGAGTATCATAGCAGTTAAGGGAGCCTTGGAAATTGCCCCAAAGTAGCCACTCATTCCTAAAATGACAAATATAGGAAACTGCTCCTGACTAACAAGCCCAAGGTTGACACAAATGACACCAACTAGGGCACCAAGTAAGGAACCAAGCGCCAGAATGGGTAGGAAGATTCCTCCTGGGAGGCCACTTCCATAGCTAATCATGCTCCAAACAAAGCGAATCAAAAAGTAAGCTAATAGAACCTGAAAACTAAAATCTTGCTCAGTCAAAGAAAGAACGACCTGATTTCCACCACCAAGAATTTGTGGCAAGAAAATCCCGACTGGTATAATAAGGATAAAGGCTAGGATTGGATAATAAGCTTTATCCAAATGAATTTTTTGACCAATCCAGTCATAAATTCGACCAACATTTAGTACAGCTTTCTCATAGAGAAAACCAGAGAGTCCTAGAAAAACTCCCATAACCAGGTAAATCCAATACTGGTCTAGGGTCATGAGGGGGATGTTATCTGGCATATCCAGTACAGGTGTTAGCCCAAATATGAGCAGAGAAACAAAGTTTGCTACGAGACTAGCTGCTAGTGTTGAGCCCCAGAAAAAGCGTGAAAAATGATGATAGACTTCTTCTACAACAAAGAGGAGGCCTGCAATCGGTGCATTAAAAGCAGCGGCTAAACCTGCAGCAGCTCCACTGGCAATCAGGGAACGTTCCTCTACTGGACTGGATCTGAGCCACTTGGCAATACCTTTACCACCAACAGCTCCAAGTTGAATACTTGGCCCTTCTCGACCTAGCATAAGGCCACTGGCAATAGCAAGAATACCTAATACATATTTCTTCCAGAGGACACTCCACCAGTTAAGAGTCATCAGTCCCTTTAGTTCGGCTTCGACTTGAGGAATTCCTGAACCCTTGATATCTTTTTCTGACCGAGTTAGTTTCGCACTGAGCCAGCAGATGAGTATGTAAAATAGACCAATGATAAAAAGATTGCGCACTAGGTGCGCTTGATCTTGATAGAGGCCTTGTATTAGGTGGAAGCCCTTTTCAATTAAGAAACGAAAAGATCCAACGATTAGCCCGACAACTAGCCCGACGATGATTCCTCGCCCAACTTGGGATAATATGGTACTTGAAGCAAAGGCAAATTCTTTCTTGGAACGGAGTATTTCTGACTGTTTTTCCATAATCATTTCCTCCAATTTAACTTTCTTTGTTTGCTGCGACCAGTGATTTTATCGGTTCAAAACTGGTTCGATGAATGGGAGTAACACCTAGTTTATCGAGACCTTCTAAGTGTTTTGCCGTTCCATATCCAGCATTAGCAGCGAAATCATATCCAGGATACTGGTTGTCATAATCCTTCATTAGATTATCCCGTGTCACTTTGGCAACTATGGATGCGGCTGCGATAGAGAGCGAGTTCGCATCTCCCTTGATAATTGCTGTTTGGGAAATCGGTAAATCAAGCTGCATGGCATCAATCAAGAGGTGCTCAGGTTGGGGACTGAGCTGAGAGATTGCCTCTTTCATAGCAAGCTTGGTCGCTTCATAGATATTGACTTGGTCAATGACTTGATTATCCATGATTCCAATGCCGATAGCCAATGCTTGTTCTTGAACGGCTTGATAAATTTCCAAATGTTTCTTTTTGGGGATTTTTTTACTATCGTTGAGGCCTCTGATTTTACAATTTTTAGGTAAGATTACCGCTGCTGCGACTACAGGTCCAGCAAGAGGACCTCGGCCGACCTCGTCAACGCCTGCTATTAAGGTTAATCCTTGTTTATAAAGCTCTTTTTCATAGGAAAGCATAGATTCCAATCGAAGGTCTTCAGCCAGTTCTGCCTGAATGCTTTTTCTACGCTTGCTGATTTCCTTTTGAACTCCAGTTCGGCTATCTTTTTCCAGTTCAAGAAAAAGGGGATTGTCTAAGTCTTTGACAGTAGCAAGAAGTTCTCTGATTTCTTTAATCGTCGTCATCGATGTCGTCCAATGTATCTAAGGTGTAGGTACCGAGTTTTCCATCACGGACTTCTTTCACGAAGAGACTGTAAAAGCGGTCGTAGTCGTCTCGGAAACCAAGAGCACGTGTCATATCCATGATGATTACAGGAGCTTCTTCTTCAATTTTCATTTGTTTGAAGCGTTCAGCTAGTTTTTCTGGATAATGTTCTTTGAAATAATTGAGACCAAAAATGGTCACTTCATCCATTGGAAGCAACTGGTCCTTAATAGCTCCTGTTAGAGCTAGTTTAAGTGCGACAGTATCATCTTCAAACTTAGGCCAGAGAATCCCTGGTGTGTCTAAGATTTCAAGATCTTTATTGGTTTTGAGCCATTGTTGTCCCTTGGTAACACCTGGTTTATTACCAACCACCGCAATTTTTTTTCCAGCCAAACGATTCATCAGGGTTGATTTACCAGCGTTTGGAATTCCAATAATCATGGTACGCAAGGTTTCAATTTTGATACCACGTTCTTTTTGGCGAGCAATCTTATCCGCCATAAGCTTTTTCGCTGCTTCTGTAACAACTTTTACAGTAATTTGCTCTTTGGAATTGATAGCAAGTGTTTGAATTCCCTGTGATTCAAAGTACTGACGCCATTCTTTGGTCATTGCTGGGTCAGCCAGGTCTGTCTTGTTTAAAATCAATAGTTTGGGTTTATCACCCACAATCTTGTTCAACATAGGATTTTGACTAGATAAAGGTAGACGCGCATCTACCAAAATCGTCACAAAATCAACAAATTTTAAATTCTCCTGAACTTGTCGCCGAGC
>ERZ773072.1353-NODE-1353-length-12320-cov-2.749450_pt1 | contig 12320 bp, 13 predicted proteins | sample MGYA00580617_ERZ773072 | MGnify/ENA primary metagenome ERZ773072 (study PRJEB29015, sample SAMEA2737970) | human oral metagenome | biome: human oral; feature: human-associated habitat; material: dental | place: China | collected 2122 ... | reverse complement strand
CCCGTGACCTTTGGGTTATGAATCCAACGCTCTAACCACCTGAGCTACCTCGCCATTTTTGTGGTGCAAATATATAAAAGATTCGCATATCCACAAAATAATATCCTATTATTTTATACCTAAAAATTCCATTACATCTGTGTAGCGATCGGGCTTTGCAATGATTTTATTCTTAGCATCGAGCACGAAATAGATAGGTGTAGCCTGCACATTATATTTCTGAACATAGGAAGCATACCACCCGTTAAGCTCACTTGTACTAATCCAAGGGTAATTTTGTGCTTTTTCCAAATAGCTTTCCTTATTAGAATCTAATGAAAAACCTATAATCTCAATGCCTTTGGATTTTAGAGTTTCATAATGAGGAATGAATTGTGGCAATTCCTTAGTACAATGCGAGCAACCCGAAGACCAGAAAATAATAATTTTTTTATTAGCCTTTACTCCATAGAGGGTTTTTGCTGAGGTATTTAGTGCATTTTCTAAATCTGAATTAGCAAAAGGAGCTCCTATATCAAGACTTTTATTGATTTTTATAGTGTTTTCAAGTCTGCTATTGATACTGCATTTCAAATTTTGAGCATCTTTCAGATATTTTTCCTTTAAATCATTCATAGCATAAGCATTGAAAATATCAATGAGCTCAGAAAGTATAGTTTGCCCTCGTGAAGTTTCAATATTTACAGCGGTTAAAAGTTTAGCAACAGCATCTTCAGCATTTAAATTTTCTTTTGAATTGAGGTAGGATAATAAGATCGGACGAAGCAGAGAAGAGGTTTCTAACATTTCATTGGAATCACTAATGAACTTTATTATCTCCTCTTGAGATATGCTGGGTGCTTCAATAGATTTTTGGAGAAATTTAGAAGAATTTGTATGATAATAGTTGATGAAAGGATAAGACTGCAAATCTTCTTTTTCAGATTGAGATAAATTATGGATCTCTTTTTCTAAAGCCTGAGCAAACTCCTCCGATTTCCTGTAGTACTGACTGATTTGATACAGTGCAGGCAAAATATAATCTTTCTTTTTCTCTGTACTTTGGAGTTTAGACATCAGTTTGTTTGCCTCATCTAAATAGATGATATCATCTACTTTAGCATCTTTTATTTTCAGGAGTATATCAATGTTTCTATTTTCAGAAATGAAAGGTATAGTAGTTTTAAACTCTGGGATATATGCTTTCATTATCCCTGAATAGGAGGTAGGATACTTTATACTAAAACTATTTTTTGATGATTGCCCTTTTGTAAAAAGAATATCTTTTGAGCCGTCTAATGTATAGACATAGATTTCTTTATTTGTATTATCTCCCTCAGTTTTGATATTGATATTAAATTGGGCGTTTACTAATTGGGTAGATAGTGCTAATGCCACTAAAAGAATATTTTTTTTCATTCGTTTTATTTAGGTAGCAAATTTATCAAATTATAAGTATAAATAAAAAAACTCACTGATAAAGTTCAATGAGTTTCCTATTGATTTAATTATATACAACTACTTCTTTTCTGTATTATATTTCCTTGAAAAATAAGCATAAGAAGCTATCATTGCTATTCCCAAACCCATAAGCAATGAGGTATGCATATCTATTGGAGTCTTAGGTTTGGCACCTGGTCCATCACCACCGACGCCTCCATTTCCAGGATTGGCAGGGGGATTAACAGGTCCCCACCCTGGAGGGGCTTCTATATCATCAGCATATGAAAGGCTGGAAGTAGACAGCAGGATAAATAAACTAAAAATCTTTACTAATATTAAATTTTTTATTTTCATCGGTTTTATATTTTATTTAATTAATAATTTAGACTGGAATAATTCTCCTTTGTCTGAAATTACTTTTACAAAGAATACTCCGGCGTATTTTTTATCAAGTTTGATAGTATAATCTTCATTAGTTTTTATATTCTTATCCGAAGAAACAAGCCTTCCCGAAGCATCATATATCTCAATATTAGCAGATTTCCAATTTTTACTAAATCTGATGATGTAGTTATCTTTTTCTGAATTATATGCTATATATGTTTTTGATAAAACATCTGTAGTTTCTGATGTCTCTAGCTCTGTTGGGTTTCCATAATATAGTCCGTATACTTGAGTAGCATTTCCATCTGCTGGTATAACCATATTATGAGCAATCTGAATTACATTTTTCTTAGCATTTTTGAAATAAAAACTTTCACCAGAGGACAGAACCTTTTCATTATCATTCAGCTTAACTGTATTTTCAGAAATCTCAAATTTAAAATTCTTAATTTCAGGGTTGTATTTCCCAAGTACTGCAGCTTTTCCATAGAAGTCACTTTCATTTGCCTCATTGATATAAAGCATTTTTATATTATTTTTGTCATATCCTCCTTTGATAGGATCTTCTTCAAAAATTCCAAATCTAGCACCTGAAATATCTCCTACTTGTGTTGTAGCATTATCAGAAGTTCCTGATACAGTATCATCAGAAAGTACATAATAAGTTCTTCCTATTTCTTGATTATCTTTATCAAGTCCTATAATTGCAAGTTGTTTTACAGTACTTCCACTTGAATAAGAAGATCTACCTCCTAAGGCTACATCTTCATTATAGCTAAATGTTCTTAGGTCAGCTAAATTTAAAGAGTTTCCTGCTTTATTCTTTTTAAGTTTAAGCACAAAAGTTTGTCCTGGTCTAACGATAGTATACTCAGTATCTCCTACTAATGTTCCATTTTTTGAAAAAACAAGAAATTTGATACTTCCAGTTTTAGTACCTGATTGAGAACCACCTCCTTGTGAAGTATGCTTAACATCGCTTGGCTCTAGTTTTATGCCATATATTTCTTGATCATTAGGTTTAAGTTTTCTTAAATCTAAGTTCATTAGAAACGGATTACCTATTTGGTAAATATTTCTACCAAAATGTGGATTTTCCCAAGAAACTCCAGTACTTCTTACAAAAGCATCATCAAGATAGCTGTTATATCTTTCCTGGTAGTAGTTAAATAATTGTCCTTGATTACCAAAGTCTATATCTTTACCTGCATCTACTAAACTTACTATTACATCTCCTTCTGCTGAAACAGGTATACCTCTAAACACAAGCTGAGTATTAGTACCCTTTTTAACTATAAGATCACCAGGTATATCTTTTGTACCTAAAGCATAATAAGAATGTGGAGGGATTGTTGTAGTTCCAAGTTTTGTTTGTAAATTAGGGAGGCTGTTAAATCTAACTTTTTTGTTGTCCCAATATAGAACTTCTCTTTGTCCACCTCTAGTATTGTTTATGCTCCCTGTTCCCAATTCACTTTGCATAAATCTGATTTCCTTATCTATAAAAGGGAATGCTATTTGCTGATATGCTCCATGCTTTGGTGCTCTGTATTCTTGGCTTACAAATGCCTTGATGTTTGCTTGAGGGATACCTGTTATTTTTAACTGCCCATAAGTATATATTGGAGTTTCATTTAGTTTATTCCATTGGGCATAATTGCCAGGCTCATTAATTCGATTTACAATATTAATATCAGAGATATTGTCACTACCATAAGATTTGTCACTACCATCGGTTTCAAGAGTACTTACCTTTGAAGAGGTTTGTCCTACAATATTAATACTTCCCCTGTTTTCAATTTGTCCAGAGCCAATGGTTTTTAAACCACCACCATTATGTATATAAGCCGACTTTCTAACATTAACTTTGGCATTATTAGAAACAGTCGTTAAATATTGAGCATTTGCCTGAAAGAACAGGGATATTGCGCTGATTGCTAATAGATTTTTTCTCATATTATGCTGTTTATATTAACAAATATCACCGTGCAAAATTATAGTTTTTTTTTGAATAACCAAATTTGTTTTGTTTTTTTTCATTGAAAATGAGAAAAATTATAGGCTTGTAAAAAAATGAAGACACTTATAATATTCAAATTTCTTTTTTCTCTTGTTCATATTCAGTTATAAAAAATACTCTTCTTTTTTTTGAAGGATGAGCTAGCAAATTTATATCTTTACCCCCTCAAAAGTGAGAGAAGCTCACTACTCGTATTCTGGTTTTAATCATTAATAACATAATAAAATGCACATAGCAATTACAGGAAATATAGGGGCAGGGAAAACCACGCTTACCACTATGCTTGCCAAGCATTATGGGTGGAAGGCTCAGTTCGAAGATGTAGATGATAATCCGTACTTGGAAGATTTCTATGCGGATATGTCTAAATGGAGTTTTGCTTTACAAATCTATTTTCTCGGTAACCGTTTTAAGCAGGTAAAAGAAATAAGAGAAAGCGGAAAAAACATCGTTCAAGATAGGACGATATATGAAGATGCTCACATTTTTGCGGAGAATTTATATGATATGGGCTTACTTACCCAGCGGGATTTTAATAATTATACCTCAGTATTTCAGCTAATGAAATCTTTTGTTTCAGCTCCAGATTTGCTCATCTATCTCCGTTCTGATGTTCCTAATCTGGTGAAGAAAATCTATAAAAGAGGGAGAGACTACGAAGCAACTATTAGTATAGACTACCTTAGCAAGCTCAATCAGAAGTATGAAAAGTGGATTAATAATTATAAGGAAGGCAAGCTCCTTATTATAGATGTAGATGATTTAGACTTTGTGGAGAGAGCAGAGGACTTTGGCTCCATCTTAGAGAAAATAGAGGGCGAACTGCATGGGCTTTTCTAGCCTTTTCAATATTTTTTAAAAAAAAATAAAATGATTAAGGTATTACACAATAATTACTGCTCCAAATCAAGATGCCTGCTCACTTATCTGCACGATAAAGGGGTAGCGTTTGAGATTGTAGATATCATTAATAACCCTCTGGGAGAGGAGGAGATAAAATCTCTACTCAGTATGGGGATAAGTATAGAAGAGCTGGTTCGTACCAATGAGAAGCTTTTTCAGGAAAAATATATTGGGGCAGATTTACCAGCAGAAGGCGTTTCTATACTGGCGAAGCACCCCGAATTAATTCAGAGACCTATTGTTATTTCTGGCTCCAAAGCCATTATCGCAAGGCCTATGGAGCGTGCAGATGCTCTTTTATAGCATAATCGCACTCTCTATTTGCGCTACTTTCTGGTAAATATCTATCACTTGGTCAGCATCCAACACAAATGCACTTATGCTAAGCGATATGTATTTACCATTTTTACTGTCCCTATTACTGATACTCGTCTGTATTCCATCAAAAACCTGATAAATTTCAGTGAGCTTTTCCTGATTATTTGGAATGATAAATTTAAACAGATAATCTTCTGGAAAGTTATGTATCTCGTTGAGTTTTTCTTTTAAGGAAGCATAAAATTCCTCTGGGTTATTGGTTTTGTTAAGTCCTAAAACATTCATTTTTCTAAGTTTTATGTTAATAATTCAGTGAGCCGCCCTTATCGCAAATGCTGAGCCAAATGATTTTTCTGCCAAAAACTGCCACCCACTCGCGTGGGGAGCACTTAACTTACCACCCACCGCCTACCGCCAAAAGCTAACCGCCAGTCGCCAAAAGCCAATTGACACCCACCGCCTAAAGCTAACAGCCATCTGTAGCCACTTCGAGACCACCCTTTACCCCGTTCTGAGGTGGTTGCAGGCACTTCGGGACCACCCAACACCCACTTCCGAACTAGGTGAAACCCTAAAAACAGTGCAAACTTGATAATTTTAATAGGGTTTTATTGGCAATAATGCAATTCGCTGGCTATTGGCTAATAGCTATTGGCCAATAGCCAGAAGCTAAAAGCCAGTCGCCAGAAGCTAACCGCCAGTTGCTACTTGTGTGCAGGGGGGAATTCGTATTTTTGTGCGTTTAATAAAAAGAAATTTTAGATATGAGAGGTATGATTAGGGCTGCACTGGTATTGATTTTAGCATTGAAAAGTGCGGGTATTCGTAGTCAATTTATCCCGAAAGATTACAGCCGTAAGGAGATGAAGGAAGCAAAAAAGTGGGTAGATTCTACTTATAGCCAGCTGTCTATGGATGAGAGGCTGGGGCAGTTGTTCATTATCGCGCTCTATACCAACAAGGGCGAGGAGCCTATAGAAGAGGTGAGGAAAGTTGTGAAAAATGAAAAGATTGGTGGGCTTATTCTGATGCAGGATGATGCTCGGCGGGAGATAGAGCTGTTGAATGAATTTCAATCGGAGGCGAAAGTTCGTCTTTTGGTGGGTATGGATGCTGAGTGGGGTCTTTTCCAAAGGATAAAAACCGCGTATAAACTCCCTTGGGCAATTACACTCGGTGCGATTCAGGACAAGCGATTGCTCTACGAGATGTCTGCACAGATTGCTGCAGACGCTAAGAAAGTGGGTGTGCACTGGGACTTTGCCCCTGTGGTGGATGTAAATACCAATCCTAAAAACCCGATTATCGGTAATAGGAGTTTTGGCTCCGATGTGGGGAATGTAGTGCAGTCGGCACTTCACTATTCCAAAGGCTTGCAGGAGCAGAATATTCTGGCAGCGATAAAGCATTTCCCTGGTCACGGAGATACGGATGTGGATTCTCATTTGGATTTACCGCTGGTGAGCCATTCGACCAAAAGATTAAACGAAGTAGAGCTTGCGCCTTTCAAGGCATTAATAAATAAAGGTATTGGGGGGGTAATGGTGGCTCACCTCTATGTACCAGCATTGGAGAAGAGGGCGGGCATTCCTGCTTCGGTTTCTTATGATATCGTTACCCAATTATTAAAGAAAAAACTGGGCTACAAGGGGCTCATTATAACCGATGCCCTTAATATGGGTGCCGTAGCGAAGAGGTATAAAGCTGGAGAATTGGATGCTATGGCATTTAAGGCAGGGAATGATATTATGCTCTTTTCTCAGGGAGTAGCAGAGGGGAAGAGGCTTATCAGGAAGGCGATTGAGGCTGGGGAAATCCCCCAAAAAAGATTGGAAGAAAGCGTGAAGAAAATCCTCCTTACGAAATATTATTTGGGCTTGAATAAGAAATATACACCGCTCTCAGCGGAGAATATCGATAAAGAATTGAGCTCACCAGCGCATAAAGCCTTAGCTCAAAAGCTCTATTCGGCAGCACTTACATTGGTAAAGAATGATGAGCATTTGCTCCCCCTCAGGAAAAATGAAACTTATTATTATCTCCCGTTAGAGGAAGCACCTCATCAAGCCTTTGCTGATGAACTCGCAAAGGAGAATACCATCGTTATCATTAAAAATGAAAAAGAAATAGCCAGTATTCCAAGAAATTCAAAGCTCATTGTGGGGCTTCATAAGGATAATTCTACTGCCTATAAACCTTATAAAATATCGGATAAGAGTAAGGCGATGCTATTAAATTTAGCTGAGAATCATCAGGTAATTCTGAATGTATTTGGTAGTCCTTATGCTCTAAAAGATATTGATATCACTCCTATTTCTACCGTATTGGTCTCGTATGAGAATAATGATGATTCTATGGTGGCAACTGCCCAATCTATGCAAGGCAAGCAACCGATTAATGGAAGAATTCCCGTGCTTGTAAACGATACTATTACTTACGGTATGGGGATGAGCTTAGATTAAAAATTGTACTTTTGCCCTTATGTTATTAGATGATTTAAAAAAGCGCAGCGGGAACTGTTGCGAACTATGTGGAAGCACCGCTTCCCTAAGTATCTACCAAGTACCACCATCCAAGGTTGGAGGAGTAGATGATAGCCTTTTGGCTTGTGAAACATGTATCAGCCAAATAAATAACCCTGAAACTATGGACAGCAACCATTGGCGTTGTCTGAACGATAGTATGTGGAGTGAGTATCTCCCGGTAAAAGTGGTGGCTTGGCGCATGCTAAACCGACTCAAAGGAGAGGGATGGTCGCTAGATTTGCTCAATATGCTATATCTTACAGATGAGGAACTGGCCTTTGCCCAAGCGCTTAATGACCACTTGGAAGAAGGAGAAAAAATCATCCACAAAGATAGCAATGGGGCAGTACTTTCTGCTGGGGACAATGTGGTGCTTATCAAAGACCTAAAAGTGAAAGGTAGCAGTATGGTCGCCAAGCAAGGTACTGTAGTGCGCAAGATAGCCTTAGACCCTGAAAATTCGCAATATATAGAAGGGAAAGTAGAAGGACAACAGATTGTAATCCTTACCCAATATGTAAAGAAAACTACCTAATAATCAGTCTCAAACGATAATCTTTTGTTAAAGTATATTGAGGGAGAAAAAAATACACTACTTTTACGGCTGTAAAATCATTAATGACATACTATTATGAGTAAACAAGTTGAATTAATCGAACTTTACACCGCTGATCTAAAAGAAAAATGTGGTGTTGCTGAACCTGATGTGGAACTACTTACCAAAGTAACCAAAGGATTAGGGCCCTCTATCTACAATAACGATGCATCCAAAGTATCTGGTTCTGACCAGAAAGAATTGGACTTGGTTAAGAACAACTTCTTAATCAAAAAATTAGGCTTAAAGGATAGCCCTGAACTTGATACGGCTATCAATACCGTATTAGAACAATATGGCAAGTCCAACAAAAACAAGTATCGTGCTGTGGTTTATTATTTATTGACCAAACACTTTAAGAAAGAGAGTGTTTACAATAACTAATCTGTACTAACACATCTTCAGAGGCTGCCCCTATCATAAGGTAGCCTTTTTTCATTGAAAGAAAGAAAAATGAAAAGAATCATTCTATGCTTGCTCCCGCTGCTTATTGTAGGGTGTCAGTCGCAACAAAAAGAAAAAAAGGAAGAAAAAAAGGAAGCCAAGAGTGTGTATATCAAGAATTACACCTATCCTGAACTCTCCAAGGAAGCCGCCGAGAATATACGCAATTGGTATGAACTAAAAACCATCTACCAGATATTGCTGAGTATCTCTCCTGAGCGACAAGCGGTCTCTATTCTACAAAATACTAATCCTGATTCGCTCTATGTATACAAGCGCCTTTACCCAAATACCAATGAAAATATCCATATCAATGGGAATATACAGCAGGATTGGGGAATCATAGAAAGTCCTTCGGATACTATCTACAAGTTTGTCAAGCTAAAAGCAGAGGAAAGCGCTTTGTTCGCCTGGCAGGAAATTCTTCTTAAGGACATTCCTTACACTTTCTCTCTGAGGGTGCGCCCCTCTTCTGGCATCAAACATATCCAACTAGAGATCACCCGCCAGAAGGATAAAAAGGCCATTCGTGAACAAGCACTCCGATTGGATAGTCTTTCTCTCAATACACTAGAACCCTACACCAAAGTCACCCCATTAGAAGATGGATGGGTCAAGGTAGATATGCAGGTTGAGACCCCTCTATATGGGGAATATACCTTTGGCTTTGCTTACCAAGACAAAGAAGTTGCCAATGATTATGTTTCTTTTTATCGCTCTGAACTTCTCCTACCTATAAAGTATCAGGAAGAAATAGAAAAATCTGCAGAAAAACTCCTTGGCAAAGAAAAAAATATCAAGAGTTCATATAATAGCATTTATTTTTGGCTCTTCCAGCTCGAAGATGAACTTCGCCAGCTATGGGCTAAGAATAATTTCCCTGAAAAGCTACAACGGGACGAGATCAAGGCGCGCCTTAAGCTCTTTGAAACCTATGTAAGAAACCTCTCCAGTGAGGTGAAGGAGAATCCCAATCTAAATAAGGAAGAAGTACAACAGGGAATATTAAACATTCGCAATGCCTTTGCTTCGGTGCTCCGTTATATCAATTTCCTTAATGAGGAAAACCTTGATGACAAGTTGGGCACCCTACTTAGAAGTCCCGATACACTGACTATTACCCCTGCAAAACCCACACCCTCTCAAGAATGATACGCACCAAAGCCATTGTGCTCTCTCACCTAAAATTTCGAGACACAAGCCTTATCGTACGTTGCTATACCTTGGAGGGAGTGCGTTCCTACCTGCTCAAGGGGGTATTGTCTCAGAAGAAAAAAGCACTCTCCCCTGCTTATTTCGAGCCCTTAAGTCAGTTGGAATTGGTCACCACCGAGCGCAATGATGGCTCCTTAGAGTACATCAAGGAGGCTAAGGTATGTTTCCCCTACAAGAAGCTACAACAGAGTGTCATACGCAGTTCTGTCTTGTTCTTTCTCTCAGAAATAGGTTGTAGTGTCCTACAGGAAGAACATCCCAATCCCTCGCTCTTTTCCTTTTGGGAAGAGAGCCTACAATGGTATGACAGAGCCGAATATTTTGCTAATTTCCACCTAAAGTTTCTGGTAGACCTCACCCTATATTTAGGAGTATTGCCCAACACCTCGGCCATGGAACTTCCTTACTTCGACTTGGAGGCAGGAGTATTTGTCGCCATGCACAATGGTCACTCGCTTATGAGTGAGCAGGATAGTCTCTTGCTCAAGTTCTTTCTCTCTCACTCTCTGGAGGAAGTCTGTCTGCTAAAAATAAGCAGGGAGGAGCGCAATGGTCTCTTAGAACAGTTACTGAACTACTACCTGTGGCACCTACCCAATTTCAAAATACCAAAGTCTTGGGAAGTACTCAAAAGCGTATTATAGGTTTTGTTGCTAAAAAAATTTGTTGTACTTTTGTGGCGTGGTTATTATTGAACCATTGATGCTATGAATGCAAACCTAAATCCTGATAAAAGCAACCTTTCTCCCCAAGAATTGGATATAGAACGAGCCTTACGACCGCTTTCCTTTGACGACTTTACGGGGCAAGAGGCTATTTTGGAAAATCTTAAAATATTTGTCAAGGCTGCCAATCTGCGTGGAGAAGCCCTTGACCACACCCTCTTTCATGGGCCTCCAGGACTAGGAAAGACAACCCTAGCCAACATCTTAGCCAATGAGCTGGGGGTAGGTATCAAAATCACCTCAGGACCTGTCTTGGACAAGCCTGGGGACTTGGCAGGTCTTTTGACCAACTTAGAGCCACGTGATGTGCTCTTTATTGACGAGATTCACCGCCTTAGTCCCATAGTGGAAGAGTACCTCTATTCGGCTATGGAGGATTATAAGATAGACATCATGATAGAGTCCGGCCCCAATGCACGTACTGTACAGATCAGTCTCAACCCCTTTACTCTTATTGGGGCAACCACCCGTTCGGGCTTACTCACCGCTCCTATGCGAGCACGTTTTGGGATACAGAGCAGGTTGCAGTACTATACCACAGAACTACTGGCCAATATCCTCCAGCGCAGTGCTCAGATATTAGGAGTACCTATCTCCGAAGAGGCTGCCATAGAGCTGGCCGGACGTAGCCGAGGCACTCCTCGTATCGCCAATGCGCTCCTAAGGCGTGTACGCGATTTTGCCCAAATAAAAGGCAATGGTAAGATAGACATAGAAATCACTCGTTTTGCCCTAAAAGCTCTCAATGTAGATGCTCACGGCTTGGACGAAATGGACAATAAGATACTCCTTACTATCATTGATAAGTTCAAGGGAGGCCCTGTAGGGATCACCACCTTGGCCACTGCCGTTTCCGAAAATGCTGAAACTCTTGAGGAAGTATATGAACCTTTCTTGATCCAACAAGGATTTATCATTCGTACCCCCCGCGGTAGAGAAGTTACCGACCTTGCTTACAAACACTTAGGGAAAGTACGATTCAAAGATGGGCAACCAACATTGTTTTAAGTGAATAATAAATAATGAAAGTTAAAACAATATTAAACAAAACCACTTTTACGTATTTTATTCTTATATTTGCGTTTGAATAATATCAAAAAAACCAATTCTTATGACAGGTATCGAAATACAACAAGCACTCAATGATCTTTGTGAAGATGTGAAAAACAAATTATCAGGTTTTCGTTTTTGTGGTATCCTCAAATCTTCTGATAGTACCATTATAGCAAGGAGTTATTCATTTGATTCACAGTTAGAAACAGCCAACAACGTAGCTCCTCTCTTTGGTACTATTGTAGATCAAGTAAAGCATGTGGTTGCCTTATGTGCTGCTGCTGGAGTTACCGAAACCCATAGTATTCTTATAGAGACGAACAAAGCTACTTTTGTTGTTGGAATTTCTAACAAGGGAAAGTTTTTTATTGTGATTGTCTTGGAAAGAGACAAAGCCAATATAGGTATTGCCAGATCGCTCATAGAAAGAAGCCGTCCGCTTGCTACAATATTAGACGAACAACTTTGAAAATCTCACAGAAGCTTTAGAGCACAGATTCAGCATAGCCTAATCTGTGCTTTTTGTTCTTTTTACCTCGTTCACAACTACATTGTACTGAGTTTTGACTACCCCTATAAAAAAAAGGATTTTATTGTGTGGTTTTAAAAAAAATTTCGTATCTTTGTGCCATAAAATACTAAATATAAATTTTAATGAAATCACTAAAACTAACACTCTCTGTATTAGCAGTTACAGCGCTTGTAAGCTGTAATGG
>ERZ773072.1350-NODE-1350-length-12339-cov-5.573917_pt1 | contig 12339 bp, 11 predicted proteins | sample MGYA00580617_ERZ773072 | MGnify/ENA primary metagenome ERZ773072 (study PRJEB29015, sample SAMEA2737970) | human oral metagenome | biome: human oral; feature: human-associated habitat; material: dental | place: China | collected 2122 ... | reverse complement strand
TTGTCGGGATTTTCACTTTCCAAAAATAGAAGCTGCGCCACCACCAGATTGGCAGTATGGTCGTCCACGGGTCCCACCAAAAAGATAATGCGCTCTTTGAGCAGGCGCGAATAAATATCGAAAGCTCGCTCGCCGCGGCCGCTCTGTTCGATTACGGTCGGCACCAGATGGTTGTTTTGAATATCCAGCATCATATTGTCCATTTGTCGGTATTAAAGGTCGATTTGAAAAAAGCACCCAGCCAAATCCGACTGCGGTGCTTTTCATTACGGTTATGCGCCTGCGCCCATCACTTCGTCAAAACTCAGCTTTTTCTCGGTTACTTTGGCTTTGCCCAACACAAAATCCACCACGTTGGATTCTACCGCCATATTGCTGACACCGGCCAGGCGTGAACTGTCGGCAAAATACCAGTCAATCACTTCTTGCGGGTCTTCGTAGCTGTCGGCAAACTCGGTGATGATATTTTTGATTTGCTCTTCAGTCGCTTTCAGATTGTGTTTTTCCACGATTTCAGGCAGCAGCAAGCCCAACGCCACACGTTCTTGCGCGCGCTCGTTAAACATTTCCGCAGGCAGTTGCAAATCGTTGGCATCCAAGCCTTGTTTCACCAAGTTCTGCTTCATTTCTTCCGACAAGCGGTGCGCTTCGTCTTTCACGAACGCTTGCGGCAATGGGAAGGTATGCGCCGCACGCAATGCTTTCATCACCGCATCGGTATTTTGCGCGTTCAAGCGGCGTTTCACTTCACGCGCCACGTTTTTCTGCACTTCGGCGCGCATTTTGGCAACGTCGCCGTCGGCAATGCCCAAGGCGCGGGCGAACACTTCGTCCACTTCGGGCAATGTGGCTTCGGCAACATTGTGCACGGTAATGGTGAACACGGCGGTTTTGCCGGCCACATCTTTGCCGTGGTAGTCTTCAGGGAAGCTCACTTCCACATCTTTGCTTTCGTCTTCTTTCATGCCCAAAATGCCTTTTTCAAACTCGGGCAGCATTTGGCCTTGGCCCAGGACGAACGGATAGTTCTTCGCCGAACCGCCGTCAAAAGGCACGCCGTCGATTTTGCCTTCGAAGTCGATAATCACGCGGTCGCCTTCTTTGGCTTCGCGCTCAACGCGTTTGTACATGGTGCGTTGTTTGCGCAGGATTTCGATGGTGCTGTCCACTTCGGCTTCGCCCACTTCGGACACCACTTTTTCAATTTCCAATGCGGAGAAATCCGCCAACTGGATGTCGGGATAAGTTTCATACACGAATGTGAGCTGCAAATCCGCGCCGGAAGTGTCTTGGTTTTCCACGGGTTCGATACCGGTCACGGCGGCAATGCGCAAATTTTGTTCTTGGGCGATTTTATTGAAAGCAGCCTGCGCCAAATCGTTGATGGCATCGTTCTGGATGCTTGCGCCATACATGGAAGCAACCATTTTCAACGGTGCTTTGCCGGGACGGAAGCCGTCGATGCGCACGCGGCGTTGCGCCTGTTTCAACTGTTTGTCGGTTTCAGCATTGATGTCCAACCAAGGCAAAGACACGGTTACTTTGCGTTCCAAAGATTCTGTTGCGCTCATGGATAGCAGCCTTTCTATAAATCAAATACGTTAGTCAGTAAAAACGCGGAATTTTAGCACAATAATCACGAAAGTGCCGATAAAATTTGCACTGTGCCGTGTGTATATTGCGGCCGCCGAATGCCGTCAAACAGTGCGAAATCGGGTAAAATCCGCCAAAACCGAAGTGCAGGCTGCTTTTTTGGTTGGCCGAAAGCAGCCTGCACCGCCAACCGACAAGGATTTCCCATGCTCAGCTACCGACACGCCTTTCACGCAGGCAACCATGCCGATGTTTTAAAACATTTTTTATTGTATTGCGTACTGGATTATTACAACCAGAAAGACAAACCCTATTGGTATATCGACACCCACAGCGGCGCGGGCGTATACGATTTACAGGGCAGCGAAGCGCAAAAAGTCGGCGAATTTGCCGACGGTATCGGGCGGCTGGTGCAGGCTGCATTGCCCGACACGCTGGCATCATTCGTACAGCACCTGCGCGGCTGCCTGCCGAGCCCCAATCTATACGCCGGTTCGCCCTGGCTGGCGCAAAGCCTGCTGCGCGAAGCCGACAAACTGCGCCTGTTCGAACTGCACCCCGCCGATTTCCAACACTTGCAGCACAATATGCGCGAAGCCCGGCTCGGCAGACGCGGCATTTTGAAACAGGAAGACGGGTTTGCTGGACTCATCGCCCTGCTGCCGCCCGTGACGCGCCGCGCCGTGGTGCTGATAGACCCGCCGTACGAGCAAAAACAGGACTACGCACAAGTAGTACACACGCTCAAAGACGCGCTCAAACGCTTCAAACAAGGCTGCTACATGGTTTGGTATCCCTGCCTGAGCCGCCCCGAAAGCCTGCAACTGCCCGAAAAACTGAAAAAACTCTGCCCGGACAACTACATTCAGGCAGAACTTCACGTCCGCACCCCCAGCCGGGACGGCTTCGGCATGTACGGCAGCGGCATGTTTCTCATCAATCCGCCCTACACGCTGCCCGACATCCTGCGCGACACCCTGCCCGCCCTGCGCGATATTTTGCGGCAGGACGACGGCGCGCGTTTTGTGTTGGATTACAAAATCCTTTAAAAAACAAAATAAAAAGCAGCCTGCACTTTTCAAAACATGAAGTGCAGGCTGCTTTGCTGTTGGAAGGCCGCTATTCGCCCCGCCCATCCAAAGCCTTTTGTCCTCTGCCGAAAAACAAGGACTTCTCTTTTATCAGAACCCACAACACGATGCCAGCAAAAATCACGGTTTGAATCACTTTGCTGTCGGGATGGGTGGAGAAAATTTCATTGCCGAGGTTGGCGCAAAGGTGGAACAAGATGGCCACCGAAATACTGCGGCCGCTTTTCATATAAAGCCAGTTCATCAAAAGCACAAAAATTATCAGGCTGAATACGAAGTTGGCCGTGTAAAGCGCGCCTTCGGCGAACACTTGGCTTTGGTAATAGCCCTTCACAAAGGCGAGCGGCAAGTGCCAAAACGCCCAAAACACGCTGAATATCAGCGATGAAGCAAACAGGCTGAATCGTGCAGTGAGTGCATCAGTGCCGTAGCCGTGCCACGCAATTTCTTCGGCAACCGGGGCAATCGCGAGCATAAACCACGGCGACAACAGGGCAGATGTGAACGACGGCTGCCCGGTAATTCGGAATTGTTCCCAGCCATGCCCGAAGGCGAGCGATACCAATTGGGCAATAACGAGCGTAACAGGGCCGAGCAGCACGGCAATGGCGATATAGCGTTTGGGAAAGCCGTTTAAGCGGAGCAGGCGGCGTTTGGCATCTGCCCAATGTTCGGGATTTTGGTGCAGCAGCCATGCGCCGATGACCGCCGGAGCAAACAATCCCGCCAAACCCAATCCGGCTTGCGCCCATTGGTGCGCGGTGGCATCGGGTCGGCGGCTGATGTGGGCGGCGGAAAACCAGAGTATCCAAGGAATGAGCATGGATAGGAAATAAAAGAGAAGCGGGCGATAAGGCTTCAACATGATGGTTCCTTTTATTTTGCAGGCTGCAAACAATATCTATACCATAAAGAGGCCATTTATTATTGTGCATGGCATGACACCCTGCTCCCCGATGGTTTGTGCAGTAGGCTCAGTATAGACACATCCCAAAGTATAGACACATCCCAAAAATTATAACGCATTCATCAATCGATATGCAGATGCCGATTGAAAGCCATGTCCGCCAATCCAAAAGCAGCCTGCAACCGCATGACACGGTGTGCAGGCTGCTTTCATTTCGTGCGGCTTACACCACAATATTCACCAGCCGTTTCGGCACGACGACGATTTTCTTCGGCTCTTTGCCTTCCATAAACTTCTGCGCACCGGCGGTGGCAAGGGCGGCGGCTTTCACGGCGGCTTCGTCCGCATCGGCGGCGATTTGGATTTTGTCGCGCAGTTTGCCGTTCACCTGCACCATCATTTCTATCTCGGTCTGCACCAGCGCGGCGTTGTCCACGGCGGGCCAGCTTTGCTGCCACAGGTTGCCGCCGACCAGTTCGCCCCACAGGGTTTCGCAGATGTGCGGAACGATGGGCGAGAGCAGCAGGATAACGGCTTCCAGCACTTCGCGGGCAACGGCTTGGCCGTGTTCGCCGGAGGTGTCGGTTTTGTCGTACTGGTTCAGCAGCTCCATCACGGCGGCGATGGCGGTGTTGAACTGCTGGCGGCGGTCGTAGTCGTCGGTTACTTTGGCGATGGTGCTGTGCAGCTTGAAGCGCAGGTCTTTCAGGCTGCCTGACAGGGTTTCCTGGCTACCTGAAAACTTGCTCGCGCCGCTGCCGCCGTTTTGCACGAATTCGTACACGGTGCGCCACAGGCGGCGCAGGAAGCGGTGCGCGCCTTCCACGCCTGCATCCGACCATTCCAACGACTGCTCGGGCGGGCTGGCGAACATCATAAACAGGCGGGCGGTATCCGCGCCGTAGGCATCGATGATTTGCTGCGGGTCCACGCCGTTGTTTTTGGATTTGGACATTTTTTCCACGCCGCCAATCACCACAGGCTGCCCGTCCGCTTCCAGCACGGCGGATACAGGGCGGCCTTTGTCGTCGGTCTGTACGCGCACTTCGGCGGGGTTGAACCAGGTTTTTTTGCCGTCCGCGCTTTCGCGGTAATACGTCGCCGCCAGCACCATGCCCTGCGTGAGCAGTTGTTTGAACGGCTCGCGCACGGACACGATGCCTTCGTCGTTCATCAGCTTGGTGAAGAAACGGGCATACAAAAGGTGCAGAATCGCGTGTTCGATGCCGCCGATATATTGGTCGGCCTGCCCCCAATATGCTGCGGCTTCGGGCGCGACCATGTGCGCGTCGTCGCGCGGCGACATATAGCGGAACTGGTACCAGCTCGATTCCACAAACGTGTCCATGGTGTCGGTTTCGCGCTTGGCCGCGCCGCCGCATTTCGGACATTTTGTCTCGTAAAATTCGGGCATTTTGGCCAGCGGCGAACCTGCGCCGTCGGGCACGACGTTTTCAGGCAGCACCACGGGCAAATCTTGCTCGGGCACGGGCACGTCGCCGCAGGTATCGCAGTGGATAATCGGCACGGGGCAGCCCCAATAGCGTTGGCGCGAAATGCCCCAGTCGCGCAGGCGGTATTGCGTTTTCGGCTCGCCCGCAGAAGCAGCCTGCAACTTGGCGGCGATGGCATCGAAGGCAGCCTGAAAATTCAAGCCGTTGAATTCGTTGCTGTTTATCAGGCGCGTATTTTCCTTCGCGCCATACCATTCGTGCCACGCGGCGGAATCGTAGGGCTGCGGCTCGTCCAATTCGATAACCTGTTTAATCGGCAGGCCAAATTTGTTGGCAAACTCAAAATCGCGCTCGTCGTGCGCGGGCACGGCCATCACCGCGCCGTCGCCGTAGCCCCACAGCACATAGTTCGCCACCCACACTTCCAGCCGCTCGCCGTTGAGCGGATTGATGACGAAGCGGCCGGTGGGCATGCCTTTCTTCTCCATGGTCGCCATATCGGCTTCCGCCACGCTGCCCGCCTTGCATTCGGCAATGAACGCTTGCAGTGCAGGCTGCTTTTCGGCTGCGGCGGCGGCCAGCGGATGCTCGGCGGCCACGGCCACATACGTCGCGCCCATCAGCGTGTCGGGGCGGGTGGTGTACACCTGCACAAACTCGCGGTGGCTTTCAGGCAGCCCTTCGCGGCTGTCGGCGGCTACCTGAAAACGCACGGTCATGCCGCGCGATTTGCCAATCCAGTTGCGCTGCATGGTTTTCACCTGCTCCGGCCAGTCCAAACCGTCCAAATCGGCCAGCAGCTGCTCGGCGTAATCGGTGATTTTGAAGTAGTACATCGGGATTTCGCGCTTTTCCACCAGCGCGCCGGAACGCCAGCCGCGCCCGTCAATCACCTGCTCGTTCGCCAGTACGGTCTGGTCAATCGGGTCCCAGTTCACCGTGCCCAACTTCTTGTACACAATGCCTTTTTCAAACAGCTTGGTAAACAGGAGCTGCTCCCAGCGGTAGTATTCCGGGCGGCAGGTGGCGATTTCGCGCTCCCAATCCAGCGCAAAGCCGAGGCTCTGCAACTGCTTGCGCATATAGGCAATGTTTTCATACGTCCATTTGGACGGCGCAACTTGGTGGTTAATCGCCGCATTTTCGGCGGGCATGCCGAACGCGTCCCAACCCATCGGCTGCAACACGTTGAACCCCTGCATTTTTTTGAAGCGGCTGCGCACGTCGCCGATGGTGTAGTTGCGCACATGCCCCATGTGCAGCTTGCCGCTGGGATAGGGAAACATGGAGAGGCAGTAGAATTTGGGTTTGGAAGCGTCTTCGGACACATTGAACGCGCGTTCGGCAGCCCATTTCTGCTGCGCGGCGGGTTCGATGGCGGAGGGTTGGTAGTGTTCTTGCATGATGGGTTTCTGATCAACAATAAAAAACGGTGCATTATAGCAGTTTATGCAGCAAAAAAGTGCAGGCTGCTTTGCTTGTTCAACAAAAGCAGCCTGCACTTTTTACAACAGATTCAGATTAGCGTGGAGAGCAATCTTTGTACACCATGTCGTTGTTAGGTGATGTAATCATCACAGGGGCACTGCGCACGTTTTTCAATTCAAACGCTTGGCCGGACAGAGTGTAGCCGCGCGCGTCTTTGAAAGAGATGTCCACGTTGTCGGAACGGCCTTGGTCATATTTCATAACGCGGGTCGCGCCGTTTACTCGTGCAGTAGCCGTTACAGGGATGCCTGCGCCGTTAAAGCCGTAGCGTACATTCAAACGACCTTCTTGGCATTGGTAGTTTACAGAAACGGATTTGGTTACGCGGTTTGCATTAACGGGTGCTGCCTGTACAGAAGCGGCGAAACCCAAAGACAAAGCAACGGTTGCCAATACAGATACGGTTTTTTTCATTTCAAGCTCCTCAAGAGAGTCGTTAAATAAGGCAATTCAAACTTCAAAAAATCAACCGGAGTCGATGGGGCGGATTGTATTCACGACACAATCGCCGTGTCCAGCTTGGCGGCGGGGCTTTTACGAAGTTTTACGCTTTTCTTACCGCCGGAAATCAACCCATACGCAACCATACAAAACCATGCCTTTTTGCCGGCGCAAAACCATCATCGTGCAGGCTGCAATCTTGCCGCAGGCTGCGCTATACCGTATCATATCCCGCTTTCTCCACAACGGTCGCGAACGCCATGAAATCTTCCTTATTACTCACCGGACTTGCCCAAAGACTGCTCCTTGCCGCCGTGTTGCTGGCCGTGATTTGGGGCGTATACGCGTGGGCGGTGGCCGCATGAACATTATTTTGGACAATCTGACCGTGAGCTATCAGGCACGCCCTGCGGTGCATCACGTGCACATGACGTTTGAAAAAGGCTGCATGTATGCGATATTCGGCCCGAACGGCGCGGGGAAATCCACCCTGCTCAAAGCCATGATGGGGCTTTTGCCGTGCAACACGGGCTCGGTGCAATGGCAGGGGCTGCAACGCTGCGACATTGCCTATCTGCCGCAGCAGTCCGACATCGACCGCAGCCAGCCCATGAATGTGTTTGAATTGGCGGCGATGGGTTTGTGGTATGAAATCGGCAGTTTCGGGCGCGTATCGGCGGCGCAGAAACAAAGGGTGCAAGCTGCTTTGGAACGTGTGGAAATGTGGGATTTGGCCGACCGCGGCATCGGCGCGCTGTCCAACGGGCAGTTCCAGCGCGTGCTGCTGGCGCGGATGCTGGTGCAGGACGCGCAATTCCTGCTGCTGGACGAGCCGTTTAACGCGGTCGATGCCAAAACGACTTATGCGCTGTTGGACGTGCTGCGCCAAGAAAACCGCAGCGGCCGCGCCGTGATTGCCGTGCTGCACGATTACGAACAAGTCCGCGCCTATTTTCCGCACACCCTGCTCATCGCCCGCGAAAAAGTGGCTTGCGGCAAAACGGAAGACGTGTTGTGCGAAGAAATGCTGACGAAAGCCAACGCGCTGGCACGCAAAGCGGAAGAAGACGCTTGGTGCGAGGCATAATCAACGCGCCGCGCCAAAACAAAAAAGCAGCCTGCACGCCGTTTTTCAGGGTGCAGGCTGCTTTTTATCCGTCAGGCAAATTGGACATCATCGTCATCGTCTTCATCTTTGCCGTTATCGCGCTTGTATTCCTCATAAGCCCCATACAGCAGCATGATTGCAACGATATAGGCCATGATGGCATAGGTATAGCTCGACGATTCATTCATCTCCGCGCCGCCCTTGCAAAGCACTTGCTGCGTATCGCTTTTCAAATAAAGGCATTGGATTTTGTTGGACAAATTCAGCAAATCCCGCTCGCCCGTGCTGATGGGGACGCCGGACACGTTTACCGTTCGGCCGTCGGCCGTGGTGTAGGTCAAATCGGCGCGGTAAACTGTCCCGGCACTGCGGCGACGGCCGCGGGAATAGGTGTCTTCGGTAAATGCTTTCGATGTGGCGGAAAATACGGCCACTTCCGAATCTGCGGCAAAGCGTTCGTTTATCTTGGCAGCGCGATTCACTTCAATCACTTTGTTGGTGCCGAAGACAAACAGGGCAAACGCACCGACCATCAGGGCGATATATTTCAAAATTTTCATAAAATTCCTTTGGTTAAAAATGATGAGAAAAGCAGCCTGCACGCCAAATTTAAAGTGCCGCCTGCTTTTTTGCCGATGATTTACATGATGCGGACACCGTCGTCTCTGCGTCTGCGGTTATCCGTATCGTCATCGTCGTCTTCATCTTCGTCATAATCTTCATACTGATTCTCGCGGCGCGCCTTCACCACCGTCATGACGATAAAGCCGTATGCCACCAGTGCCGTAAGGAACGATTGCCAAAGGCTGGCCTCCGACTCGTTTTGGCAGCGGACGCGTTTGGGGTCGTTCGGCAGGTAAAGGCACTCAATATCCTCGCCCGCTTTCAGTTTGTCCAATTCATTGGTGCTGATGCTGATGTTGTTCACCGTTACCGGCGTGCCTTCCGCCGTGGTGTAGTTCAAAGACACGGTGTAATACACTCCGCCGCCCCTGCGTTTCTTGTGTTCGGTGTATTCGTTGGTGGCGGGCGTGAACATGGCCCTTTGCCCTTTTTCGCGGAATTGGCTGTTTTCCTTCATCGAGTGGAAGCCCATATACAGGAACACTGTGCCCAGCAAAAAAGCGAGCACGCAATATAAGATTGACTTTGAATTCATAAATGATACCTGATTGATTTTTTGAGAAGTTTGAAAGACCGCGATTGTAACAGATTTTGGCACGGCAACCAATGCAGGCTGCATTATTCAATCAGCGCGTCCACGCCGGCAGCGCAGGCCAACGCGCGTAGGGTGTCCTTGTCCATGTAGCGGTGCGCCAAACGGCTGATGTCGGCCAACACGGGCAGGTGGCTTAATTTTTTGGCCGCCACCAGCGCATCGATGTCCAAGCGCAAATGCTCGTTGTGCCACGAAAGCGTGCCTGCGTCGCCCAAAATAATGTGCTGGTTGCCTTGCAGCACGACTTGTTCGGCGGCCACCAGCCAGTCGCGCACGCTGTGGTGGGCGGCTTTGCAGACCACGGCGGGAATGTTCAGGCTGCCGATTTCTTGCAGCAGGCGGCGGTTGGCCAGCACTTCGCCGCCCAGATAGAGCATGTCGGCTTTGTGGTCAAGGGCGGCGGCAATGTGGGCGCTGTCGCGGATACGCACCATCAGCAGGGCGGACTGCTGCCGGCAGATTTGGTGGTAACGGTGCAGCGTGTCTTCGGGGTGCAGGCTGCTTTTGGGGGCATACGGATTGGCAGGAACGTGAAACGGGTCGAGCAGCACGGCCTGGCTTTGCGGTGATACGGCGGCATCGGCTTCATTCGGGGCGATGAATTGGATGTGGCGCACGCCGCTCTGCCCGCCGAAACGGATGCCGCGCACGGTGATTTGCGTGTCTTCCGCCCAAGCCTCGCGGCTGATGATACGCCATTCCTGCACAATGCGGATGGCGCGCTCCACGCCGTGCAAAGCTTCGATTTGCGCCACGTCGAACACGCGCTCGTCGCCCACCGCGCCGATAATCGTGCATTCCGTGCCGCGCGAAACGTGTTCGCTCAAACCCTGCTGCCGTATGGTCGCCACCACACGGCGGACATCTTCCTCGCCGGCGTGCGGCTGCATGACGATAATCATAAAAACTCCCTATTTTGGATTGATTTGCCCGGTGCAGGCTGCTTTCGAGCAATGAAAAAGCAGCCTGCACCTTCCTTCCGTTCACAACGCGCAAACAAATAGGCAAAGTCTTCCAACCTTGCCTATTGCGCCGTTTGCCGCTTAAAACGAAATGTATTGCGCCGGATTTTGCGGCGTGCCGCTCGAACGGATTTCAAAATACAGCGGCTGGCTGCCGGTAACCGCCAACGGCTGGCCGCGCTGAACGTTCTGGCCTTTGGACACCAGCACGCTCTGCACTTGGCCGTATGCCGTCAGATATTTCGGCGAATGCTGCACAATCACCACCGTGCCGTGGTTGCGCAGCGGCCCGATGTGGATGACTTGGCCGGTTGCGGCCGCCAACACGTTCTGGCCTGCACCGTTGCCGATTTTGATGCCGCGCGTTTTGCCTTCCTGATAAGCATCGGTAATCCGCGCATTCAGCATCGGCGTTTGCCAAGCAATGCCGTCCCGCGTATTGGCGCGGGCAGACGATACCGGGGCAGGCGGCGCGCTAACTACAGGCGTTTCAACCGGCTGCGTTACCGTAATCACAGGTGCAGGCCGGCTGACGGCCACAGGTGGTGCGGCATCAGGCGTGCTCTGCGTGCCCCCACGGACATTCAGCACCTGACCCAAATGGATATTGTTGCCGCTCAGGTTATTCAACTGGCGCAACTGGTTTTCACTCATGCCATAGCGTTTGGAAATGTTGTACACCGTGTCCCCCGCCACAACTCGGTGGGTGTTCGTGCCGTTGATGACGGGTGCACTGCCGCTGCCGCTATGGCCGAACGGCTTTACGCGCAAGGTCTGCCCTTTCACGATATTGTTGTCGCTCAGGTTGTTCCATTGGCGCAACTGGTCTTCGGTGATGCCGTAGCGTTTGGAAATGTTGTACACCGTGTCGCCCTGCACAACGCGGTGCTGCACGGCGTTACGATCGACCGGCGCATAGTTCGGGACGTAAGTGCCTGTGCCTGCAGCGGGTGCAGACACCACTGGGGCGCTCGGAGCGGTGTAAGGCGGAGCGGTGGTTACCGGCACGCTGCCCGCATCCGCAGATGCGCCGGGCACGGCAGGCACGCCGCCGTTGGTGTTGATGCCGTAAGGGTTACCGCCGTCGGTGCTGACGGAGCCGCTGTTGCCGCTGTAAACCGGCGCACTACCGCTATAAACGGGTACGCCGCCGTTGCTGCTGCCGTTCACCACGGGGGCGGGGCTTTGCTGTGCGGCGGAACATGCCGACAGGAGCGCGGCAACCGCCAAACTGGATGCCAGCGGACGTGCAAAACGGATACGATTCATCATCAAACTATCTTTCTGAAATATGGATGTCAACAAAGGTGCAGGCTGCTTTTGACGCACTGCGGCCTGATTACCGCAAGGATTTTACCGTGTTATCCATGCGGCGACAATGCTTTAAGGGCATTCGTGCAGCGTCCAAGAGCGGCTGCTTTCGCGCAAAGCGTCAATCTGTGCGTGCGCGGTCAAATCCACTTGCAGCGGCGTGAGCGAGACGCAGCCAGACGCCGTGGCGTGAAAGTCGGTGCCTTCCGCATCATCCAGCGCGGGGCCTGCGCCGCCTATCCAGTACATCGTGTCGCCATGCGGGCTGACTTGCACGCAGGCTTTTTCAGCGGCGTGGCGGCGGCCCAGGCGGCAGACTTTCACGCGCCCCAGCTGCGCCAGCGGCAGGTTGGGAATGTTGATGTTGAGCAGCCAGGGCTGGCTGCCGGCGCCCTCGCCCACCCGCCCGGCGGCCACGCCCAGCACGATGTCGCGCGCCTTCAGCGCGGCGTCTTCAAGGTGCGCCCAGCCCTTTTGCACTTGCGAGAAGGCGATGGCCGGAATGCCGAACAGATAGCCCTCCATCGCCGCGCCCACGGTGCCTGAATACAGCGTGTCGTCGCCCATGTTGGCGCCGTTGTTGATGCCGGAGACGACCAGATCGGGCCGGTAGCCCAGCAGCCCCGTCAGCGCCAGGTGCACGCAGTCGGCGGGCGTGCCGCTCACGTAGCGAAAGCCGTTTGCCGCCTCGTGCACGAACAGCGGCGCGTGCAGCGTGAGCGCGTTGGACTTGGCGCTGTTGTTGCGCTCCGGCGCCACCACTTC
>ERZ773072.1349-NODE-1349-length-12339-cov-45.256268_pt1 | contig 12339 bp, 14 predicted proteins | sample MGYA00580617_ERZ773072 | MGnify/ENA primary metagenome ERZ773072 (study PRJEB29015, sample SAMEA2737970) | human oral metagenome | biome: human oral; feature: human-associated habitat; material: dental | place: China | collected 2122 ... | reverse complement strand
AAACGAATTCAACAAAGAAGTCAGTAGGAACTCGAGTCTACTGGCTTTTCTTTTTATCCTACATAGTGAACTGTCTACGAAATCGGTCATTTTAGATGAAACTCATAGAGGGCTCTTTTAAAAGGTCACATACAAAAAAACTCAAAACCAGATATAAGTTACTGATTTTGAGTTTTTGTTTATTCTTTTAAGTGATAAGAGTAGCTGGCGACAACGACGTCTTCATGCCATCTGAGAGCGTATTTTAGTTTGAGGCTCATTTGATTGTGCAGGATATTTTGCCAAGGCTTGTTAGGGATAAACTGTGGGACAAGGACTGTAACGGTGTAGTTTTTTTGCTTAGCTTCTTGGGCGATTCGTTTGACATACTTAACGCTAGGGGTGATGATGTCGCGGTAGCTAGTATTGATATTCTTCAGAGTGATATTTGGGAAGTAATCGGCAAATTCCTGAAGAATTTCTTGGTCTTTTTCGGCCGTTTCTTTAGTAGAAATGTGCATGGCTAACACTTCATCACCGATACTTTGAGCGTAGTTAATGGCTCCGACACTTACTCGAGTGACATTTCCTACTAGGACAAGGACAAGGTTACCGTTATAAGTGCGCTTTTCAATTCCTTCGTAGAGTCGTAGTTGTTTTGCCACTTTTTGGTAATGGCTGTGAATGGATAAAAAGAGGAAAGTTAGAACTAGGATAATTGGGAAGAATGGCCAGATATCACCCAGTCTGAAGAGGAGTAAAATGAGGACAATAGCATAACAAATGATGGCCCCAAGGATATTAGCAAAGGCAGGTTTTAAGAAGTTTGCTCCTTTTTCCTTTTTCCAATGACGAATCATCCCAGTCTGAGATAGGGCGAAGGGAACGAAGACACCGATTGTATAAAGGGGAATAAGTCGTTCGGTATTACCATTAAAGATGAGAAGAAGGATCATAGCTCCAAAAGCCAGAGTTAAGATACCGTTGGAGTAGCCAAGACGATCCCCTTTTTCCATAAAGAGATGGGGCATGTACTTGTTTTTAGCCATATTGTAAGCCAGCATAGGGAAGGCTGAAAAGCCAGTATTTGCAGCTACAGCTAGAATCAAGGCTGTTGAGAACTGGAAGAGATAGTAGCTAGCATGACCAAAGAATGAATCACCAAGAATGCCCTTGGCCATTTGCGAGAGGATAGTTTCTCCATTTTGAGGTGTGATGCCCATCCAGTAGTTTAGGAAGGTAATGCCTGCAAAAAGAAAACCTAAAATCAAGGACATGATGGTCAAGGTTTGAGCAGCATTCTTTTCTTTCGGAGTTTTGAAAAATGGTACCGCATTTGAAATAGCCTCAACCCCTGTCAGAGAGGCAGAGCCACTGGTAAAGGCTCTCAATAGGAGAACGATGGAAAGACTCGGAACGGTTTGCCCAATGGTTGAAGTCGCCTGATAGTTTAGGGAACCTGTAAATAGTTGAAAGAACCCATAAAGCAAGAGAAAGACGGTACTGAAGATAAAGAGGTAGACGGGAATCATCAGAGAGCTGGCAGATTCTTTCAATCCTCTTAAATTCAAGAGCATGAGCAGACAGACTAGGAAAATAGAGATATGAAGATTATAGGGATGGAGGGCAGGGATGGCTGCAGTAATAGCATCAGCTCCAGACGCAACGGATACGGCTACTGTCAGCATATAGTCAACAAGGAGGCTGCCCCCTGCAATCAAGCCTAGTTCAGGGGAGAGATTTTCCTGAGTGACCATATAAGCCCCACCACCTTGAGGATAGGCGTGAATGATTTGACGATAGGAAATGGTCAAACTAGCGAGCAGTAAGAGGACAAAAATACCGATAGGGAGGCTCCACCAAATAGCGAGAGGAGAGAGGCTAACTAGAACGAGAATGACTTGTTCAGGTCCATAGGCAATAGAAGACAGGGCATCACTGGATAACATTGCAAGTGCCTGCATTTTTCCAAGTAATCCCCCTTCACCATCTGTGAGGGACTTGAGTGGTCGACCGATAAAGGTATATTTTAATTTTCTAAACATTTTCTTTTCCTTTGATGAAAATTTCAATAAGTGTTATTATACTGCTTTGAAAAAATGCAGTCAAGGGAGAATGATCGGTATTAGAATATTTTTACAAGCCGGGGGATGCTATTTTTGGTATAATAGATGGAAGAAAATGAGGTTAGAAGAGATGATTTTTGATACTCATACTTAGAGTGTTTGGAGTACAGTTTAAGGACTCATGACATTATTAAGGCATAAATTAACCATAAAACTAACCAAAGGAAAGCTAAAGTAGCATACAAAAAGAGGAATTCATTGAGAGTTCCTCTTTTAATCTATATTTTTGACAATTTCATTGAACAAAGAAATTATTTTTAATTTTTTTGTGTGAGATAAATCTGAGATGTTATCAATCAATGTAGTTATAGGGACGTAATTATTTGAGAGTGGAAAATTAAAGAAGTCTTCGACGGTCATGCCTAAAGCTGTAAGAACCTTTTCAAGTGTGTGTATTTTAAAATCGTATTTCATATTCTCGATGTTTTGTATTGCTTTAACACCTAGTCTGGCTTTATTGGATAATTGTTCTTGGCTGAGATTCTGTTCTTTTCTACATTCTCTTATACGCTCTGCTATGTATTTTTGTAATTGATTAGCTTCCATCCGCAATTTCCTCTTTTGTACTATTCTACTATCCTTTATATGATTTTTTAAGTACAATTAACTGTCCAAAATATCAATATAGTATAGCATATCGTACTATTTTGTGTTAAAATAGATAAAAAACAATACAAAAGGAGCAATAACATGGCAGAAGAAATAGCTGTGTATAAATTTCAAGAGTGGAATATGGGAGATGGTGAGAAAAAATATTCTCAGTTGGGTAACTTAGAAGCTCACTATCATTTTGCAAAAAATAATGGTGGAAAAGTTTTATTTACGACAAAATCGAAGTTGTACCAGAGAAATGTTGGTTATGTATTACTAACACTACCGAATGGAGAATACGGATTTCTTTCTAAAATTATTGAAAAAGGAACTTATCCTCAAATTCCAGAAGATTCGTCATATACCATTCCTACAGAGTGGAGCAATCTAAATGAAACAATAGAAAAACAGTCCAATTTTAATTGGATTGCCTTAGAAGTTGTTTCAAATATTATTGAAAATATTGAGAATATACCTGAGATGCCTAGTCCACAGTACATGAAAAAAGAGGAATTTCAAAAATATCTAAATAGCATAGATTATTAAGAAATAAACTCAGGTTTTGCTAATAGAATGGATACTAAAATCAAGGAGAATAAGATATATGAGAAAGAAGAAAAACGAAGAAGGTAAAAAGGATAATAAGAATGGCAAGAAAACTAAAAAATTTAGTTTAGTGAAAGTCATATTACTTACGATTGTTATATTGGGAATCTTTGCTGCTGCAGGTATAAGTATATCTAATTATTTTTCCGAAAATTCATCAAGTGATAATTTATTTGATAAGAAGTGGGGTTCAGTAGGGCTTAAAACTAGTGTTTGGGAATTTTCAGGTTCAGAAAAATTAAAAATTGATTATATGCTAAAAAATAATGAAGTATTTAATTATGATGTAACTATTCATGATTCATATTCTGATTTTAAAAATATCACAAAAACTAAACTTTCGGAAGAAGATATCGTCAAATCATTTAAGAAAAATTTCGAGATATTAAAAAATAGTGATATCAAAAAAGAAGATTTGAAGTTTATTTCATTACTTGATAATAAAGACCAAGAACGTTACGGAAGAATCCTGTATAAGATAGATCAACATAAGATGGTATATCTTGATATAATTGGTGAGAATACATCTGTACCATATGAGTTAGTACCATTAGTAAACACAAAAATTAGCGGAACTTATCGTGTTACGAAGGTTTATGGAACTAAAGGCTCTGTGGAAGAAGATCAAAAAAATATAGATAGATTACCTAATATTAAATTTTCAAGTGATAGAATTATTGTAGGAGATAAGGTGATTTATTTAACTTCATATGAGTCATTTACTAATACTGTTAAGGATTTGAAAACAAAAGAACAAATTATCGCAATCATGGAAAGTAGAGGATATAAGATAAAGGATACAGAAAAAATATATGTTGATTTAGATAGAGTGCAATTCTATATCCCGGTTGAAAATGGTAAGAAAGTATTCATAGGATTTTTGAAGAATGATACCTCAAATAAAGAAAATAACGCAGTAATGGAACTAGAAAAAGTAGAACTAAAAGAATAATTGAATAAAAAAGACAAATAGCATATAGATTTGGCTCTAAAAAATGCATAGCAGTTATACGATTTTGTATAACTGCTATTTTTTATGCATCTTACTATGTTCTTTTTAAAATCACATAAGGCGAGTTTCCACTGACGAGAGTCTATGGAGCCCCTTTGGGTAGTGTTGGTAAACCCGAGTAGGAGGTGCCAACATATGGTAGATTTAACAAAAGTAGAACAACGTAGAGAAGAAGCGATTCAAAGAGCTATACTTACTGACGATTGGAAAAAAGTAGATAACTTATTAAACCAGCCCTATGAAAATTCATGTAGAAAAGATCGATCTTATGGTCTTTGTAGTTTAGATAGTAGATCAGGTGACACAGGTTCTTTATTAGATACGATAGCAAATTATAATGACCCATTGTCTCTCTTAATTAAAAAAGAAGAAATGGCTATTATAAACGATGCTATTGAGAAGATATTGAGTGAAAGAGATAGAAAAATTCTACATGGAGTGGTTGAAGGTAGATCGTATTCAAGTCTTGCAAAAGAAGTTGGACTTAGTGACAAAACTGTCAAAAAACACTATGAGCGCATTATAGATACTCTACGAAAAGAATTATAAATTTAAAATTTCATCCGAATTCTGGTGAAATTTCTCCTTATAGATAAGGAGGTGTAATTTTAAATGTTGTTATCTGTAATCGTCACAGTGTTTATTTGATTAAAAGTAGACGATTTGCTTTTAATTCTAGAAAGAAGATTTTAAATTATGGCTCTTAAGAATTTGTCGCATTTTACAGCGTTCAATGCTCAGTTGTTTCTTTCTCACAAAGAGTTACGTTTTATTTCCGCTACAAGGTGGATAGAAAGAAGTGAGACTGGTTCAGAAATTGAAAAAGGAGTAAAGGTAGGCGTGCTTATCTTTTCTGATGAAAGTGAGTATCCCAATGAGAACAAAAATATTGGGGAGAAGCTTACCATAAAGGTCCCGTTTGCATCGTTGAAGGATTATGACTCGTTTCAACCAATGCTCACAGCAGTAGAAATTGTAGGCATTGAGAAGGCAGTTGTGTACGGAGAGTATCGTAATCAGCTTAGTTTGACTGCAAAAGTCAATGAAGTTGTCGAACTATAAGACTATAAAGGAGATCAATATGCCATCGTTTATCGAGGAAATACCTGCGAAGGTTTTTGAAGGTATTAAGGAAGTTTATCACCTATGTAGTAGAAAACTTCAGGAGTACCAGAGGAAAGTCCAAGTTGAAGAAAAGCAAAAAAACTGGGAAAGATTTATAGTTACTACGCAAAACTCACTCGTAGAATTAGTGAAAGAAAATGTTCAAGAAAATCAGTTTGTTTATACACTAACTCCGATTTATGAGGATCAGGAAGTTGATCAAATTGATGGAAGCAAGTCAATTCAGAGAGTGCATGTAGCAGATGAAAGAGTTCCTATATGTGCAATTGATAACTATGGGATTCGAGAATTTGGAGCAAGATGTGTAGTTTTCCGGTTTCAAGTGTTTGGAGAGATAGATTCAGATGTTCTATTAAGAATAAAGGATACTTGGATCTTTTATTTGCACAAATATGCTCTTCATGGTCTTGCTGATCTATATGTAAAGCATGGGTTACGCTATCTAGTATTCATCATATGTAATGAATCAGATAAACGAACGATTAAAGGGGCGTTGTTCAAATTGAAACATCCGTGGTCTTAGATGGTTAAATTCTTTATGCCGTGAAAGTTGTTAATAATAGGCTAAGATAGATTAGACTGGTTGGGGCGGTGCGGTCGAACTTTGTTCGCCGTTCCGACACAATCAGTTTTATAATCTTAGGGTCCCTATTGTCAATAAATCATGGAATAAATCTGAATTTAATCATCAATAGTGCGACGCCTTAACTTGATAAGCGTCATACAAAAGCACAAAACATATTTTTATAGGTATAAAGCATGGAACGAATAGAACTTGGTAAAATTGTAAAAAGTTACGTGTATGGTAATACGCTTGAAATGACAACCGCTAACGGTCAACAAGAACAAACTATCAAAGTGATAGAAGGCAAGCGTTACGTAAATCTTGAGACTGGAGAAATTCATGAAATGGATACTTCCAGTAGTACACGACTCGATAATTTGAAGTCTACTAAACAGACTATGAAAAAACTACGACGCTTAGTGGCTCACAATTTTACGGGAGGTGCCAACCAGCTCTGGATTACGTTGACTTATCGTAACCATGTCACCGAAACAGCTATAGTTTATATGGATTTCAAAGCGTTCATTCGACGCATTCGTAATCAGTTTGGGAACGTTGATTATATTACGGTCATTGAACCACAAGCTAGCGGAAGGTGGCATTTGCATGTGTTATTAAAGAACGATTCTGAACTAACAATTCCTAACAATGACCTTGCTAAGATGTGGGGGAAAGGGTTTACTAAGACCAAGCGCTTGAGAAGGGCAGATAAAGTTGGGAACTATTTGATAGCCTACTTATCAAATTTACAAATCGGAGACGAAAGCTCAGATAAGAAATCAACAGTAAAAGGGGCACGTTTATATATGTATCCAAAAGGGATTCGTATTTATCGTACCAGTAGAGGAATTGAAAAGCCTTTGGAAATTACAACAACAAAGGGTGAGCTTATGGAAACTTATAAGATTAACAGTCCTCCGACATTTTCTCGTACCACAAAACATGAAACTCCTTATGGTGTGAAAGAATATACAACGGAGTTTTACGATAACATAAAAAGCCTGTCAGATACTTTTAGCGGGGCAACTGACAAGCTAAGTAGGTGATAAAAGAAATTGTCTCTTATCATCCCTATTATATCAAAATAGGAGAATTTATGGAAAATATATATAAAAGTAAGAGAGGGATTGCGGAATTATTTGATATTCCACTAAAAACCCTAAACAATGATCTAACAGAGATGCGACGAAATAAAAAATTTCAAGGATACATTTTAAAGCCTTCTCATAAGAGGGTCTATATAGATGTTGAAGGCTATAAGGAATTTTTGCAGTATAAACAAAAGAAATATGAGGAAGCTATGTAGTTATGTTATAATTAAGCTATGCTACATAGCTTTCCTTTGCTTTAAAAAGTAGAAGGAGAAAAAATGTTTTTTAAAGAATTGGATAATGGGAAATACCGTTATTATGAAAAATTCTATCATGAACGAGAGGAAAAGTGGAAACAAGTCTCTGTGACTCTAAAATCAAAATCTAGAGTTTCTCAAGCAGAAGCAAAACGTCGTTTAGCGCTAAAAATCGAAAAACTCCTAACCGCGCCTACAAAAGAGGAAGTTGAAAAGAAACAACTAGAAGAAATGATTTTTAGTCAACTATTGGAAGAATGGAGAACGATTCGTTCCAGTGAGATAAAATCTTCTAGTTATCGAAGTGAGATGAAAAGTTTAGAACTTTTCATGGAAACAGTAGGAAATTTGAGAATATCAGATTATACTACTCAGCTAGTTCAAACATATCTAATGAATTTGAATGTTCAAAATTCAACGAGAAAAAATAGGAAGATATATTTGAATGGTCTCTTTAATTATGCTGTAAAGGTCGGATATATTTCTGATTCTCCAGTTAAAGGAGTGGTAATTCCGAAGCAGAAAGCGGACTATGAGAAGTTGCAAAAAGCTAAGGATAATTTCATTAGTAGAGAGGAACTAGGACAGATTTTATCGTATTGTGAAAGTCACAATAAAGATAAACGTTATGCTTTGGCAATGGAATTTATCTTTTTAACTGGTCTTCGTTTCGCAGAATTTATAGGAGTTCGCTATCAAGATGTAAACTTCAAAGCGAATCTTTTAACAATTGATCATACTATAGATTATGTTGCTCATGGATATGATGAGAGAATCTTACAGACAACGAAAACAGTAGGTTCTGTAAGGACTATAGTACTAAGTGAACGTTGCTTGGAAATTATCGAGTACTTTCGTAGTAACTGTTTTGATGAGGAGTTCATCTTTGTGACTGAGCAGGGTAACATTATGAGACAACCTTTGTTATATAGATTTATCAAAAATATTTGTGAAGTAGTGTTAGGTGGGCACAGATCCTATAATATTCACATGCTTAGACATTCTCATATTAGTTTGTTGGCTGAACTAGGGATACCCATAAAGGCTATTATGGAGCGAGTTGGACATAGAGATGAATCTATCACTTTAAGGATCTATAGTCATGTAACAAAAAATATACAGGATGAATTGAGAGAGAAACTTAATCAAATTCATCTGTAGATGCTAACCATAGAACTAACCAAGTACTAACCAAAGTGAATAGAAACTAGAGGAAATATAGGGAAGTATAGAAGAGAGAAAGTCTTTTCTTTTGGTAGTTAAAGAACATTGAGGAAAGAGAAGGAAATATAGTTTGGATATTTTTGATACGCACACACATTTAAATGTAGAAGAATTTGCAGGACGTGAGGCAGAAGAAATCGCCTTGGCTGCTGAGATGGGTGTGACACAGATGAATATTGTTGGTTTTGATAAGCCAACCATTGAACGAGCCCTAGAATTGACAGATGAGTATGAGCAACTCTACGCAACTATTGGCTGGCATCCAACGGAAGCAGGGACTTACACAGACGAGGTTGAAGCTTACTTGCTTGAAAAACTAAAACATCCCAAGGTTATTGCTTTAGGGGAGATTGGTCTGGACTATCACTGGATGACAGCACCTAAGGAAGTGCAGGAGCAGGTTTTTCGTCGTCAGATTCAGCTGTCTAAGGATTTAAATTTGCCTTTTGTGGTCCACACTCGTGATGCGCTAGAAGATACTTATGAGATTATCAGGAGCGAGGGCGTTGGTCCTCGTGGTGGCGTCATGCATTCCTTCTCAGGTTCTTTGGAGTGGGCTGAGAAGTTTGTCGAGCTTGGCATGACTATTTCTTTTTCAGGAGTGGTGACCTTTAAGAAAGCGACAGATATCCAAGAGGCTGCTAGGGAACTTCCTTTAGACAAGATTTTGGTAGAAACGGATGCGCCCTACCTAGCTCCTGTTCCTAAACGTGGCCGTGAAAACAAAACAGCCTACACACGATACGTGGTGAACTTTATCGCCGACTTGCGTGGCATGACGACAGAAGAATTAGCTGCTGTGACAAGTGCCAATGCCGAGCGTATTTTTGGATTGGAAAAACAATCATGAAAGAGAAAATTTCCCAAGTCATCGTGGTCGAAGGACGGGATGATACAGCTAATCTCAAACGTTACTTTGATGTAGAGACCTATGAAACACGAGGTTCCGCAATAAATGATCAGGATATAGAACGCATTCAGCGCCTGCATGAATTGCATGGAGTCATTGTCTTTACAGATCCAGATTTTAATGGGGAACGCATTCGGCGCATGATTATGACGGCCATTCCAACAGTCCAGCATGCCTTCCTCAAGCGAGATGAGGCTGTTCCCAAATCCAAGTCCAAGGGACGTTCTCTGGGAATTGAACACGCCAGCTATGAAGATCTAAAAATAGCGCTCGTTCAGGTGACAGAGCAATTTGAAAACAAGAACGAGTTTGACATCAGTCGTGCTGACTTGATTCGCCTAGGTTTCCTAGCGGGAGCAGACAGCCGTAGACGCCGAGAGTATCTAGGCGAACAGCTCCGCATCGGCTATTCCAACGGCAAGCAACTCCTCAAGCGCTTAGAGTTATTTGGGATAACCTTGGCAGAAGTGGAAGAAGTGATGGCTAAGTATTCAGACTAACGGAGTCAGAAATGAAAAAAGTGATTATTACGGGTGGCAATAGTGGTATTGGCTATCAGGCTGCAAAACAATTAGCTGAAAAGGACTGGTCAGTGACTCTATTTTGCCGACGGAAAGAAGCTGCTGAGCAAGCCTGTGAGAAAATCTGCCAACAAACAGGAAATCCATATGTAGATTATATCTTGGTTGATCTATCTAATATGAAGAGTGTCAGGAAAGCGGTAGAGAAGTATATCCAAAAAGAAGAGACTTTAGATATTTTAATTAACAATGCAGCTGACTTTGATTTGTCAGTCAAAAAGCCCATCCTGACTAAGGATGGTTTAGAAAAGCAATTTGCGACCAATGTTGTCGCCCCTTTCTTGCTGTCTATCTTGTTGAAAGGTTTGTTGGAAAAGTCTGAGACTGGTCGGATTATTAATATTTCTTCCCAAGGGCTGATGCTTTATCCTTTCATGAAGCTTGATTTTGAAAATTTAGCTGGTCAAAAACATTATAGCCCTGCCAAGACCTATTATCAGAATAAACTGGCCTTGTTGATGCTGTCGCTTTATATGCGGAAATGGTGGAAAGGTATCAAAATTCAGGCAATCCGTGTGACCAATGTCAGAGTTGATATGCGCCGCTATGATCACCTCAGCGCTTTTATGAAAAATCTTTATAAAATTAAGTCAAAATTTTCGATTAGTCCTGAAGAAATGGCCAAAGTCTACACAGCCTTATCTACAGAAGATGACCATGACGGTTTTCTGTATGACGAGAAATGCAGGGAAGTAAAAGCAAATAGAACTGCTTACGAAGAAGAGGGGCAAGCAAAACTCTATTCCTTACTTGAACAACTGACATTTTCAAGAGACAATCTATAAAGAATTAGAAAAATAAATTTTACGCTTACTTCAATAGTGGAAAGAAATTTAGATATCAAAATCTGTTTGGAGAGTTCTGAAAAGTGATAACAATAACCAGATAACCCGAAAATATAAGGGGAATGTGTTACAATAGAGGTACTTAGATTTATTTTGATAGCGTTAAAATAGAAACTTATAAGGACAGAACGAAATGAAAATCCGAGTTGACAGAGATTCTGTGTGTATTGGGGATGATGTATTGCCTCATGAGACAGAATTTGAGATTCCTGAAGATATGACGGTGAAAGAATTTTTTGACTTTCTAGAAAAGGAACGTTATTTGCCGTCTGTTCAAGGAAACAATGTCGCTTGGGAACTCCGTAATCGAAATGGGGAACAAGGTGTTTATTTCACCAAAACACGAGAGATTATCCATCCAGATGCGGTCTTAAAAGAGACGTTGAGAGGAATGAATGAGACCCCCTTATTTGTTTTGCTTTATCATAGTACCCCGGAAGCATACTATATTAGTAAAGAGGATAGATAAGGATTGCGATTATAGCGTGACCAAGGTCAAACCGGCTATGTATCGTTATTGTCACTCAGTGCTTTTATGAAACATCTTTTTAAATGAAGTCTAGCTTTTCGATTAGGCAAAAAATTGGAAACTTTATAGTTTTATCTACATCCTGCTTGAACCACTGACCGACTTAAAAGATTGTGAAAGGAAACGATATGGCAAATAGAAGTTATATTTACTTAAAAAACGGGGATGAAGCTCGTATCTTAACAGCAGGCATCTACACTATACTATATTTTTGGCAATTATTTTGGGATGAAGAAGATTTAAGAACTCCCATTTCTCTCTGGAAAACAGCAGAAAAACTCGAAGAAAATGAAGAGCGAGCAGAAACGTTTTATCAAGAGCAGAATGTAGATATCTTGCTTCCTATTGAAAAATTCCAGCAGAATGCCCTCCAAAACCGCTCTTTTTTAGAAGAAAATGTCCCGCAATCCGTGCAACTATATGATGCCTTTGTTCGTTATATTCTTGCAAACGTAAAAGACGGTGATGTGCTTGGATTTGATCTTTTAGATGTTGTTTTTATGGACCAAGTGTCTGTTGTTTCTGATAAACTGTTAAAAAACATACGAGCTATTCGGGGAAATCAACCCAAAGATTTAGATTTTTCTTTGACAGAAAAGAACTTAATTGGTCTTGCTATGGGTTTTCCTGATTATTATGCTTCAGAATTATTGCCAGAAGATAATATTCTAGATTCGGTTGCCTATCATGATGAATTGAAGAAAATGAACCCCCAAGAAGATAAAAAAGTACTTGATATGATTGGAGCTGATTCAAAAGGGAACAAACATCGTGTTCTTTTTGTATTTTGGATTTTGTTGGCACTAGGAATTGTGTGGCTTCTATATATTATTTTTAGCTAATAATTAGAAAAGAGAATAGATGAGAATTGCAGATTATAGCGTGACCAAGGCAGTGC
>ERZ773072.1347-NODE-1347-length-12352-cov-6.190941_pt1 | contig 12352 bp, 7 predicted proteins | sample MGYA00580617_ERZ773072 | MGnify/ENA primary metagenome ERZ773072 (study PRJEB29015, sample SAMEA2737970) | human oral metagenome | biome: human oral; feature: human-associated habitat; material: dental | place: China | collected 2122 ... | reverse complement strand
CCCTTAGGGCAGAAACATGGAAGATACTTCTTCGACAGTTTGAGCTACTCATAGAGCCTATAGCATTAAGCGGAAAACTTCCTTCACTTGGGGCGGTTGACTTCACGCTGCAATCCGCAAACGGCCACAATAGAGAGTGGCCCCAAGAGCCCAGCCAACCCGCCCTTAGATGCGAGTTTAAGTTCTCCTCAGGTAATCATGATTTTCACCTTTCTGACTACCACTACTGTCAGATTTGGCCTGGTCTGGCGGCCGAGATTGCATGGCACCTTAAGATTGACGGCTACCCCGATGAAGCATTTCTTGCGGAGCATCGAGTTCCCTGGAAAGAATACTGCTCGTGCGGTCGCGTCACAACTTTCCCGCCAACTTACGAGAGCTCCGTTTCCCTAGAACTAGCCCAAGCCATCATCCAAAATATGGCCGACCAGAGAGAGCAAAGTGAAAACTTGGCCGAAGCGGGCGAATGGTCCCTACTTATCCTACGAGACCATCCCGCAGTAAGCACCATTTCAACACTATTTCGGTTACAGTATTCACGAGCCCCCCTCCTCCCTCTGGATGCAGCACTAGTCCAAGAAGTTGTAAATAATCAGCCCTGGCACGAGGCAGCCCGTCTTTCATTTCCAGATTCTATCGCTGGGCGCTTTTGGCATGGATTTTGTTTATTAATGGCAGCATTGCCATCTCGAATCTTATTGCACCCATCAACCCTAGCAAATGACGCCACCAGCAACATGCTACTCAAAGGAATAACCTTGACAACATCAGACACCAATAAACTCCACTTGAGGGCGCTACGGCATATCATGGATTTCACTTCAGTGTCCCTGGAGAATATTAAAGATATTGCATCAAAAGTAATCTTCTTATGCAAGGAGCACCGCACGCGAACAGCTTTCATCGTTTTAAAGGCCTTGAGCCGACGCATCCAAGAGCTGGGGTTGCTTCCCGATTATCCTGAGCTTCGCGATCCCGCATGGACAGAGTTTCGCCGGACTGAGGCCAGAGTCCGTTCCTGAACTCTCGCTAGGCACCCCCAGATAGCACACTGGTATCACCCTGACGTACATCATCGCCTTTGAATTTCTTTCACTGCCATGGAACCGTACGTTTCACACGCACCCTGTTTGGCGGAGACTCATTCAGGGGCTGTCTCTCATTCGGCATCACGCCTTGTCTGAAGTGCATTGGATTCGCCCCTGAGTAAGCTTCACGGTATAGTCACATCCTCGGTCAGATCGAGAAAGTGAAGTTTCGTGATCTGTCGGCGACCCGTGGCATTCTGATACACCACATTCTGTGTGAGGTTTGTGCTGCACGATGCAGGATGGCTGTGGCCGTAAGGACCCTGGGGCAAGGATGCCTGCTGTGTCAGGTGTTCGGTGGATCGGTTTCAGGAATCCTCCGAAGGGACATCAGCGAGAACAACCGAGATAGCGGCCAGGACATAAATGCCAGACGTCCCGCCAGCCGAGCAGTCCCTCTGGCGCGGCCTTCGGGTCGGGCGGGATACTGGTACCGGTTCTACAGGGTGCTCGACGGAGGGCGGAGCTCATGGCGATGGTGCAGCGGTCCGAGTTGGTGGACGCGCTGGCAGCCGTCGCGGTCAGTGCCCTGAGCGAACCGCTCGGAGCGATTGGGGTGAGCGCCGCCGGCGAGCTGGTGAAACTCCTCCGGAACGCCCGGGGCCGAACGGCTGAGGAACGGGAGCTGCGGAAGCAGGTCCGGGAAGCAATCACCGCGTGGACCAAGGGCGAGCGCCTCGACCAGGACGTCGTGGAACGCGGACTGGCCTGGGCGATCGAGTACGTTCAGGCAGCCGGATGCCAGCACGAGTTGATCGCCGACGCGGACTTCGATCCCACGCGAGCAGCCGAGGCCGTGCTCACGCCGGCCAAGGCGAAGAATGAGTATTGGGGAACGGACCCCGAGTACGGCGTCGCGGAGCGTGCCGTGCACATCACCTATAACACGTTGTGCCCGAAGCTCAAGGCCGAGGGCGGTGTGGTTCTCGCGGCGATCCAGGCGTCTCGGAGCGAGATACGCGGCAGCATCGACCAGCTGCGCGAGGAACTGCTGGGAGTAGCAGACAGGCATGAACTGATCGACTACCTGGAGAAACAGATTCCAGACTGGGATTACTCGCCGTGGACTCAAGGCCGGGAGTGGACCCAGGATCGGAGACCATCGCAGCTGGAGCGGACGCTGGAGATCGCCTATGAGAAAAGGACCATGTCCCCAGCGGAGGCCCTGGAAGGGGTCTGGCTGTTGACGGTGCTGGGCGGCCCGGGTTCAGGTAAAACGTGGCTCGCTCGGCGCCTCGCGCGTGAGGCCGCCAAGACGGCGCTGGAGCAGCTCCGGGACCCGCGTGTGGATCCCGCGTCGGTCGAGCTTCCCTTGTTCACCACGGTGGCCGAGTGGGTCAAGCGGCGTGGCACCGGTTTCGAGGGGTTGGTCGAGGCGGCGCTTCCACATGAATCGCGGGAGAAGATTCGCCGGCTGGTCCTACGCCCGGGGGCGCGGGTGTTGGCGGTGGCGGACTCCCTGGACGAAGGCGTCTCGGTTAACAGCGCCAGGACGCTGCTCAACTCTTTGACGAGTTCGCCTACTCGACGGTTGGTGGTGACGTCGCGCCCGGAGGCGTGGCACAGCGCGACCGCGGGCCTGCGCGCAACGCAGGACACCCGGGTCGGCACCCTCACCGAGCTGCGCTATCCCGAGGATGTCCACGGCTATGTTGAGGCCTGGTTTAAAGAGAACCCATCAACGGCCCAGCACCTGATCCGGCAGCTCGAAGAACGACATGAACTCCGCGCCACCGCAACCAGCCCACTGCTGCTGACCTTCTACTGCATGCTGACCGAGCAGGAACCGGATCAGGAGTTGCCGAGACGCCGCCGGGAACTCTACCGAACCATCATCGACCTGCTGCTGGCCGGAGGCTGGGCGACGGCGGCGGAGCACGTCAACACGGACGAATGCCGCGCAATCCTGCAGCAATGGGCCTGGGATGCCGTCAAGGACGCGGTCACTCCCGCGGGGCTGGGCGTGTGGCCCGAGACAATCACGACGGACCGTAGGCCGCCCGACGCGTCGGAGGCCATGGAACGTGCCCTCGACAATGTCGCACCCAAACAGGAGTATCCCCTCTCCCACTTCCACGACCGCGCACAGGTCGAGCGCCGGTTCCTGCACCGCACCCTGTGGGAATACCTGGTCTCCGAACACATGGCCACTACTTTCTCAGCCGCCAAGGCAGCAAAGGCACTGCTACCCCACATCTGGTTCGACCCGGACTGGCACATCACCCTGCCCATGGCCATCGCCGCCCATAGAAGGCGTAGCAAGCTGGTTGATCGACTCTGGGCCCACCACACGGATCACCCCACCCCAGCCCAGAAAGTAGTTAACGACCACCTCGAGGAGCTCATGCTGGAGGTGGCCGCCCAGACCGATCCGAAGGACTGGGACAAGACTAATCAGTCTCGGATTCGCGCCCTGAGAGAAAGCCACACATCCAGCCGGTCTAAGTTGGTAGCCAGTTCTGCTCACTGGAATGGCACCAACCGCTCGAAAGCGATCCTCGCAGCACTCAACTGCACAGACCCAAACAGAATTCCTGGCTTGGTCCGCGCACTGCTGGAACTGGAACCAACCGACAAAGAACGGGCAGAAGCCCGCAGATCCATCCTCACCGCTCTCCCCAAAACTGATCTGAACAGAGTTCCCAACCTAGCCAGCACGTGTTCCGAGCTGGAACCAACCGACAAAAAACGGACGGAAACCCGCCAAACCATCCCCACAACACTCACCCCCGCAGACGTGCTAAAGATTCATTGCCTGACTGAAGCGCTATCGAAACTGGAACCAAGCAACGAGGAACGAACGAAAGCCCGCAGATCCATCATCGCAGCACTCCCTAATACCATCCCATTGGCGGTTGCCTCTCTAGTCCACGTGTTGTCGGCACTGGAGCCAAACGAAGAAGAACAGGAGAAAGCCCGCCAAACCATCCTCGCAGCGCTCCCCAACACTAGCCCTAAGGCAATTCCCATCCTGCTCGGCGCATTCCCGGTACTGAAACCAGACAAAGAGGAGCAGGCGAAAGCCCGCCAAACCATCCTCAGGAAACTTCCCAACGCCGACCCTTGGGAAATTTCCAACCTGCTCGGCGCATTCCCAGCACTAGAACCAGACGACGAGGAACGAGCGGAAGCCCGCCAGACCATCCTCGCAACGCTCCCCAATGCCGACCCATTTACGGTTGCTAACTTACTCCACCTATTCCACACGCTCTCAGAACTGGAACCAAGCGATGAAGAACTGACGGAAGTCCGCCGGGCCATCATTTCAGCACTCCCCAACGCCGACTCAAGGACGCTTCATGACTTGGCGGGTCTTCTGCGTCAGAGCAGCCCGATCCGTGACTGGCTTGGCTTGGTCTCAAGTGGCGCTGGACTGCTATAGGTTTTGTGGACGGTAAAGCTCGCATAAAGCAAAGCCTGAAAGCGTCCGATCTCGGCGTTCCTACAGTAGCTGGGCAGGCCAGCCGATAGTGTCCGCCATTGATCGGGCGAACTGAATCTTCAAAACACATATCGTCCCTGTTCTCTTCGCGGCGCGGAACCAGGACACGCGCGTGCCGCCCGTACAGGCCCTCAAATACGCACAACGATTTCGGTGGGTTGCTTTGGAGGACCGGTGGGACTGATCCCCGAAGCGGGCGGGGCACCGGTGGTGCGTCGCTTCACAACTCCCTACAGGCCCACGCACTCCAACTCGCCTGGATCAGCGTCCGCCTCGGCCTGGACTTGCCACAAACACCGTCCGAGAGTACTATTTCGTTATGACCCGAAATACCGAAGGATGTTATGGGGAGGCTCACGCGGCGCTGGCGCACGTGACCCGTTCCGAGATCCTCAACTACCTCAAGGACAAGGACTACGTCCGCGCCGGCCAGATCGCCGAGGACCTGGGCATCCCCAACTCCACGCTCTCCGGTCACCTCAAGGTCATGAAAACCGCGGGACTGCTCGTCTCGCGCCAACTGGGCACCGAGGTGCAGTACCGCGCCAACCTGTCCACCATCGAGGACCTCATCTTGTCCCTGAAGTCATTCCTCACGCGCTGACCCCGGAAGGAGAACCCCATGTCCACCACCTCGACCCCAACGACGTCCCGGACGCCCCGCACCGGGTTCATCGTCTGCCTCGTCATCGCCCTCGCGCTGCTCGTCGTGAGCATCATCGCCTACCCGCACATGGCCCCGGAACTCGTCACCCGCCCCGCCGGTAACGGTCACGGCGAGAACAGTCCCAGCCGCGAGTTCACCGCCTTCGTTCCTCCCCTCATCCTGGTGGTGGTCGCGGGGCTCGTCGCTCTCGCACCACGTTTCAACCCGCGCTTCCTCGAACGCTTCCCCGCGGGCGCCGTCGCCAACACCGAGAACTCGACAAAGGTCCTCAACTGCGTCCTGGTGCTGGTCGGCATCCTGATCGCCGCCCTGCACCTCGGGCTCATCGCCCTCTACGTGGGCTTCAACGCGCCCCTGGAGGCCATCATGACAACGGCCGCCGGCATCGTCGTCACCGGCCTGGGAGCCGTCCTGCCCTGGACCCACCCCGAGGGCCGATTCAACAACCCCACCCTCGAGCGCTACCGCGCCGGAAGCGCCCGCGCCTACCGCCCGGCCGGATACCTGCTCATGGCCGCCGGCGTACTCACGATCGTCCTGGCCTGGCTCTCCCCGACAGCCGCGATGATCGTCGGCGTCGGCTCCATCGTCGCGGCATTCGGTCTCATCGCGGTGCGCGGAATCCGCTCTGTGACCTCCCCCCGGAACTAGACGAGCGAACCCGAACCGGGCTCAGCGAACGTAGTAGGCGGTCCAGCGATCGTTCACGGGATCACTCCCCCCCGCCAGCAGAGCCTCCTCGGCCTCCTTCGTCCAGCGGCCGTTCTTCAGCCTCGCCGCGACGTGCGGGAGTTTGGTCTCCAACTCGGCCAGGCGGATCAGGCCGAGGTCGTGCAGCGACGGAAAGACCATGATCTTTCCTCCCGAGGTGCGGTTGATGACCGAACCGATGGCATCCGCGAAACCCGCCATACCGGTGATGGCATCAAGAGAAACGGCGGTGTCGATCACACCATCCTCGATCTTCCGCAGCACCGTGCGCATATCCGAGACGTCCGAACCGGAGGTGCCCAACATGAACACGCGGCGCTCGATGATGCCCTGGAGGTCGAAATCACCGAAGGTGCCCGCGGGAATGCCCGCGAAGGCGTTGACGATCGCGCCCTCGCCGGCCAGGTCGACGGCCTGCGAGACCAGCGCCGGCACCGGCACCATGCAGGACAGGTGGGTGTAGCCGGGTTTCAGCGGGGCGGCGCTGGTGTTGACGATCTCCAACGGCACCTCCCGGGCCTCGGCCACCGGCCCCACGACCCCGCGCAGATGCTCCAGGCGGTCGTCGCTCACGTCGGTGCCCGTGACGGTGACGCCCGGCACCCCGGAGGTGACGGCCCGCATGGTGTGCATCTGCCCCATCGGGCCGGCGGCCCCGATGATCGCCACCTTGTCGCCGGTGCGCAGCTCACCCGTCGCGGGAATCCAGGCGTAGCCGTCGGCGGGATCGTCGCCGGTGGTGCCGCAGAACCGGATGAAGTCGTAGTGCACGCGACCGATGTCCAGGCTCACCGTGCGGTCGATCCGCCCACTGCCCAGCACGACGCACAGCACGCCGCGCGTGCCGAGCAGCTTCGCGCAGGCCTCGATCACCTCGGCGTCGGAGCAGAAACAGACGATGTCGTCGAAGGTCTCCCCGCCCAGTCCCGCGACCTCCTGCGGGGCGGCCAGCACCGTCTCCGCAGGCCGGTGCTGCGACGTGAGGGAACCGAGGTCGCCGTCACCGACCACCAGCAGCCGACCACCATCGGCGACGTGATTACGCTCCGCCCACGCGTAGGAACCCTCCACGGTGGCCCACGGCTCGATCAACCCGACGGCGGCCGCCGACGGCCCGTCAGTGACATGAATCAGGAACTCCTCACCCGACGGCGAGACCACGCAGCGTTCGTCGATGACGACGTACTCCTGCAGCGCACCCTCGAAGTTGTAGCCGAACGCACCGTTCGATTTCGGCGTGCGCAGGTGCTTCCAGTCGGCCTGCACCAGCACCCGGTCCCCCACCTTGAAGTGCGTCACCTGTTCCCCGGCGGCGATGATGCACCCCACCGGTTCGTGGCCGGGCACCGTCGCCTGCCCGCCCGGACGGTAACCCGGAATCTCGGCGAGGGCCTCGGGCGCGATCCCCGAGATCACATCCGCCTTGCGCGGGTGGGAATCGAAGGCGTGCAGCAGTTTGGTGTCGCTGAAACAGATGCCGCAGGCCTCCACCTTGAGCAGCATCTGGTGGGGGCCCACCTCGTCGACGGGTTTGGCGGGGTTGAGCACGAACTCGTCGACCCCGACGATCTGGATGGCGTGCTGGGTGGCGGGAATGTCACTCATGTTTCTTCCTTCGGTTTCTCGGGGTTCAGGCGTTGAGCATGACCTGGCCGCCCGTGACGGGCACGGCCTGGCCGGTTTCGTAGGCCTGTTCGACGATGTAGTAGATGGCGCGCAGCACGTCGATGCCGGTGGTGCCGCGGCGCATCGGCACCTTGGCCTCGTAGAACGCCCGCACATCCTCGATCGTTGTCGCACCGGGCACCTTCCCGGAGTTGAGGTACTGCACGAACAGCCCCCGGTCGGGGTCGGACCACAGCGGGCCGTCGTAGAAGTTCCCGGGGCACACGGCGTTGACCTTGATGCCGTGTTCGACGAGTTCCAGCGCGAACGACTGCACCAGGCCGATGCCGCCGAACTTGGAGCCGGCGTAGGCGGCGTTCTTGTTGGAGCCGACGAGCCCGGATTTCGAGTTGATCTGGATGATGTCGGTGAGCCACCCGGGCGCGGCCTCGTGCTGGCGTGCGAGGAGACCGCCCAGGTGTTTGGTGACGAGGAAGAACGCGACGTAGTTGATGTCGGTGGAAAGCCTGAACGCGGAGGCGTCCTGTTCCAGCACAGATCCGGCGCGCACGACCCCGGCGTTGGAGATCACCAGATCGAGCCCGCCCGCGACCCGCTCCACCTCGGCGGTCATCGCGGCGACGGATTCCTCATCGGCGACGTTCACGGTGATGGGGTGGGTGAGGTCCGCGTCGAGTTCCGCACACTTGGCGGCGGCCCCGTCGCCATTGAGGTCGGCGATGAAGACGAAACAGCCCTGGTCGACAAGGCCCTTGGCGATCTCCGCGCCGAAACCCTGCGCGCCACCAGTGACCAGGGCGACGCGACCGCTGATCTCGCGTTCACCGCGCGGGGTGGCGGTGACCTCGTAGGTCTCCTCCCCCAGCCGCACCACCGCGGGCAGTGAGACGTCGGCGGGGATGGTGGCCGCGTCGAGGACGATGGTGGCCTCGGCGTCGCTGGGGCGCACCAGGACGGGGCGGTTCAGGGCGGTGAGGAACGCTCCCCTCACCTTCGGGGCGTTGCTCATGGTGTTCTCCCGGTTTCAGGTTTCAGGGTCTGGGGGCGGTGGCGGCGAGTTCGGCGGCGTCGGCCAGGGCGCGGCCGAGGGGTGTGGGGGCTGAAGGAGTAGCAGGTGTGGATGTGGTTGTTGGATTCCACCACCCAGTCGGGGAAGGTCTCCTGTCCGGCGACGACCCGCAACGCCGCCAACCGTTCCTCGGGTGAGATCCCCGGGTCATTGATCTGGTTCATGTGTTTCCTGTTCCTCCTCTTCCCCGTCGCTTCCCCAGAGCTGGTTGAGCCGGTTCTGCCTTTCTCGAAGCCGGTTGAGCCGATCCGTGAACGCCAGCGAGCAGTCCGGCTCAACCAACGTCGAAAGGTGGGCTCAGAGCCCTTCGCGGGTGCGGCGGGCCAGTTCGGCGGTGGTCTGGTTGCTGATGGTCACGTGACCCGGCAGCGGCAGGATCCGTTCGTGGACCGCGTCGACCAGCCATTCGGGTTGCGGGAAGAACTCCTTCTCCAGTTCCGCCGCCGGGGTGATGGCGTTGCACGACCCCACCACCGTGACGGGCGCGTCGAGGTGATCGAACGCGATGCTCTGCACCTTGGACGCGACGTCCTGCAGAAAGGAGCCGCGCTCCACCGCATCGGAGCTGAGCAGCAGCCGACCGGTTTTCTTCACCGACTCGACCACCGGGTCGAGGTTCAGCGGGGCGACGAACCGCAGGTCGATGACCTCGGCCGACAGCCCGTACTTCGACTGCAGGATGTCGGCGGCCTCAAGGGCCCGGTACAAGGTGGCGCCGAGGGTGGCGATGGTCAGGTCCGTGCCCTCGCGGCGAACCACCGGTTCCCCTTCCGGAACCTCGTAGTAGCCCTCCGGGACACCTCCGGGCTGGAACTCCTCGGCCCTGTCGTAGAGCAGCTGGGATTCGAAGAACACCACCGGGTCGGTGCCGCGCAACGCCAGGTTCATCATGCCCTTGGCGTCGTAGGGGGTGGCCGGGTAGTAGACCTTCAAACCGGGCATGTGCGCGCACAGCGCCGACCAGTCCTGGGAGTGCTGGGCGCCGTACTTGTTGCCGACGCTGACGCGGATCACCAGCGGCATCTCCAGCAGACCCGCGGACATCGCCTGCCATTTCGCGGCCTGGTTGAAGATCTCGTCACCTGCGCGACCCAGGAAGTCGCAGTACATCAGCTCCACCAGCGCGCGACCGCCGGAGAGGGCGTAGCCGACACCGGCGCCGACGATCGCGGCCTCGGAGATGGGCGAGTTGAACAGGCGATGGTAGGGCAGCAGCTCCGTCAGGCCGCGGTAGACGGCGAACGCGCCACCCCAGTCGCGGTTCTCCTCACCCCACGCGGCGAGCGTCGGGTCGGTGGCGAAGCGGTGCGCCACGGCCTCGAAGATCGCGTCGCGGTAGGCGAAGGCCTTGTTCTTGGAGACCGGTTTGCCGTTCTCGTCGCGGGCGGTGCGGATCTTGTTCCTCAGCGCCTTGACGCGCGGGTTCTCGGCCAGCGGGGTGAGCAGCTGCGGTTCCTCCTCCGACAGCTTCTCCTTGGTACCGTTGCTATACATCACCGTGTCGATGAAGTCCATGTGCACGCGCGGGCTGAGGTCCTCGGTCCTGGTCGCCAGGGCGATCACCTTGGTGAGGTGCTCGTCGAACCTCTGCTGGATGGCGTCCACGTCGGCCTGGGTGAGCACCTTGTTCTTGATCAGGTAGGCGGCGTAGTTCTTGAGGCCGTCGTGTTTCTCCCACAGCTCCACCTCCTCGCGGGTGCGGTAGGAGGAGGCGTCCGACGGGGAGTGTCCGGAGAAGCGGTAGATGATGGTGTCGGTGAGCACCGGTCCGCGGCCCGCGTCGAGGAGCTCGCGTTTGCGGGCGACGGCGTCGGCGACGGCGAGCGGGTTGAGGCCGTCGACGCGTTCGGCGTGCATGGCCTCCGGATTCACGCCCATGCCGACGCGCGCCAGGATGTCGTAGCCCATGGTTTCGCCGGAGGTCTGGCCACCCATGCCGTAGAAGTTGTTGAAGAAGTTGAACCAGATCGGCGGATTGCCCTCCACGCCGTCCTTCCACAGGGTGCGGTACTGGTCCATGGCGGCCAGCATCATGGATTCCCAGACGGGGTCGCAGCCCATGGACGCGTCACCGATGTTCGCGATCACGATGCCTGCCCGGCGGTTGATGCGCTTGAACAGCGCCGCTCCGGTGGCGATGTCCGCGGAGCCGCCGACGATGGCGTTGTTCGGCATGGAACCGAACGGGGTGAAGAAGGCGTGCATCGACCCGCCGAGGCCGCGGTTGAAACCGGCCTTGCGGGCGAAGGTTTCGGCGACGGCGCCGTAGAGGATGAAGTTCTCGGCGACGTCGGCCAGGCCGTCGTCGGAGACCTGCTCGGCGAAGGAGAGGGTTTCGCCGTCCAGGAACTCCTTCATGATGCGTTCCAGGTCCGCGGCATCGAGTTTGCGGGAGGCGGAGAAACACTTGGCGAGGATCTCGCCGTGGCTGCGGTGGGATCCGAAGACGAAGTCGTCGGCACCGAGCTGCGAGGCCTGCCCCACCACGGCGGATTCCTGTCCGATGCTAAGGTGCGCGGGGCCGCGGTGGTTGTACTCCACACCGTTCCAGGCGCCGGTGGTCTTGATGGAGTTGAGCATGGTCTCAAAAGAGCGCACGGCGATCATGTCGTGCAGGATGTCGATGAGCCCCTGCTTGCCGTAGCGTTTCAGTTCCGCCTTGAAGTTGGGTTCGTAGGCGTTGACGGGGATCTCGGGCGCCGTGATGACGCCCTTGGCACGCACGTTCGTCGGATCGACGACGAGTGAGCGGGTCATGGTTTCATTGTCTCTTTCCTTGTCGATCAGGCCTTGGCCGCCCAGGCGGCCTCGCGGATCAGTTCACTGACTGTGGGGTGGGGGAAGACGAACTGGCGCAGGTCGGTGAGGTCCAGCACCTGGCGGGTCTCGGCGTCGAGGATGTTGGCGGCGGCCACTTCGCCCATGCGGTAGGCGGCGTGAGCCAGCAGGCTGCGGCCGGTGACGTCCCCCGATCGCCCACACGTTCGGCAGGTTGGTGCGCATCCGGTCGTCTACGACCGCTCCGGGGCCGGTGCCCGCGGACACGGCGGCGACGGCGGTCTGTCCGAGGGCCTTCCCCTGCGCGGCGCCGAAACCCACCTCCGCGAGCACGGGGGCGGGATCCTCGCCGGGTTCCCCGACCACGAGGAGGGGCTGCATGACGGGGACGTCGTCGCCCTCGGCCCACAGCAGCTTCAGCACGGTCCCGGACGCGGTGCTGGGCACCTCCATGGAGGCCTTGTCGGTCTCCACCTCGCAGAGGATGCCGTTCTCGGCGATGGTGTCGCCCTCCTTGACCGACCAGGACACGATGAGACAGGACTCGACGCTGTTCCCGAGGGCCGGCATGACCATGACGGTTGCCATTCGGTTTCCCCTAGACGATGCGAACGTGGGTGTGTTCCTTGAGGGCCTCCACGGCATCGTCGGGGAGACCGGAGTCGGTGATGATGCCCGTGATGGCATCCAGCGGCAGGAAGGAGACGAACCCCGCCTGCCCGAACTTGCTGGAGTCGGCCACCAGCCAGGTCTGTTCGGCACGCTTCCGCATGGTGGTGGCCACCTGCGCACCCTCGACGAAACGCGTCGTCAACCCGCGTTCGGGTGAGAAACCGTCGGTGCCGAGGAAGGCGATGCGGGTGTTGAAATCGGCGATGGCGCGTTCCGCGAGGGGGCCGACGAGGGATTCCGACTCAGGCCGGAACACCCCGCCCGCGAGGATGATGTTCAGCGCTGGGTTGGTGCGGGCG
>ERZ773072.1344-NODE-1344-length-12363-cov-7.616997_pt1 | contig 12363 bp, 6 predicted proteins | sample MGYA00580617_ERZ773072 | MGnify/ENA primary metagenome ERZ773072 (study PRJEB29015, sample SAMEA2737970) | human oral metagenome | biome: human oral; feature: human-associated habitat; material: dental | place: China | collected 2122 ... | reverse complement strand
AGAAAAATTAGGTATAGAAGTAATATATTTGAAAGAAGAAAATGGGGAATATAGTATAATTAAATAAAAATACATATAAATTTTAATAGGGGGGAAAATTATGGAAAACAAAAAAGAAAAAGGATTCTTATTAGGTTGGAATCCTAATAGTAAGGAATGGCATTGGGATTATAAAAAGGTTTACTCAGAAATTCAAAATGGCAAAAAACCTATAGTTAGGTGGACTATACCAGAAAGAAAAGAGCTTAAAGTTGGAATGGAAGTTTTTATTATAAAATTAGGAACGGCACCAAAAGGTATCATTGCACATGGCTATATAATAGAAATACCATATAAACATGAAATAAAAATTGAATTTGATAGTATTCAAAATGCTGATGATGAAAAAGAAATAATTAGCCTAACAGAGTTAAAAAATAAATTTAAACCTAAAGCATGGGATTCACAAGGAGAAGCAGTAGGTTCATATATAGATGAAACAATATTACCGGAATTAAGAAAAATGTGGAATATACTAATAAATGGAGATGAAAATAGTGAAAATTTAAATAGGGGAGATGAAGATGAAACTATGGGAAAAGCTTCAAAAAAAGAATTTGATAAAAATGTAATTTTTTATGGACCTCCTGGAACAGGAAAGACATATACAACAGCAAAAAGAGCAGTTGAAATTTGTAAAACTGAATCTGAGAAAGAATTGACAGATTATTTTGAAATAATGGAAAGATATAATGAACTAAAGAAAAAAAATAGAATTGAATTCATCACTTTTCATCAATCTTATGGCTATGAAGAATTCATTGAAGGAATAAAACCTGTTGTTTCAAATGAAGATGATGAATCAGAGGATGAAAGCGAAAATAATAAAGAATTAAAAACTAATATAAAAATAGAAAATGATATAAAATATGATGTTGTAGATGGTATTTTTAAAAAATTCTGTGATAATGCAAGAAAAGCAATTATAGAAACTAATAATAATGATATACCATTAGAAGCAATAGTATGGAAGGTTACAGTAAGAGGTCAAGTAAGAGAAGAGTGTTTTAATAATAATCATGTGAGAATTGATTGGAATTTTGATGATGCTGGAGCAGTAGGCTTTGTTGAAGAAGTAAAAAAAGGGGATATCATTATCACAACAGATGGTTCACGTACAAGAATAAATGGAATTGCAGTTGTAACAGATGAAAAAGGTTATACTTTAGATAAAGAAGAGAGAGATACTACAACTAGAAATGTTAAATGGCTAGCAACAAATATTGATGAAAATATAAAAAGTATTAATAAAGAAAAAATGCTACAACGTAGAACAGTAGCTAGAGTACCAAATATGAAAGTAGAAGATATTATTAAACTAGCCAAAGAAAAGAACCCAACAGCATTATCAAAAATAGATATTAAAGAAAATAAAGAACCTTATGTTTTCATCATTGATGAAATCAATAGAGGAAATATCTCAAAAATATTTGGAGAGCTAATAACATTAATAGAAACTACTAAAAGGTCTGGTGAAGGCAAAGAAGAATGTATTTCTACAAAATTACCATATTCAAATGAAGAATTCACAGTTCCTGACAATGTTTATATAATAGGAACTATGAATACAGCTGATAGATCCATTGCCTTAATGGATACAGCTTTAAGAAGAAGATTTAAATTTGAAGAAATGTTACCTAATTATGATTTACTAAAAGATATTTTTGTTGAAGATAAAGGGGTAAAAGTAAATATTGGTGCTATGCTAAAAGTTATCAATGAAAGAATAGAATATCTTTATGATAGAGAACATACAATAGGACATGCAGTATTCTTAGAATTGAAGGAAAATAATAACATAGATAAACTAGAAAATATATTTAAGAAATCAGTTATTCCTTTGTTACAAGAATATTTCTATGAAGATTATGATAAAATTAGACTTATTTTAGGAGATAATGCAAAAGATGAAGATGAACAGTTGATTTTTGCTGAATCTATTAAACCTAAAGATGTTTTTGAAGGTGATATAGGAGATATAGATATTCCAGAGAAAAAATATATTATAAATTATGATAACTTTAAAAATATTATGGCTTATAAAAATATTTCAAAGAAATTAAGTGATGAGTGATGAATAAAATTATTCAGTTAAAAGAATTTCAAAATATTATCTCTAAGAAAGATTATGAGAATGAAGGAAATAAGTATCTACCAGAAAAGGACTTTAAAGAATTAATTAGTTTTATAGAAGAATTCGTTGGTTCAGAAGAAGAAACAGATGTAATGGACTTTATGAGAGTATATAAAACTAAAGATAGAAATCTTGGAACAGTAGTAAAAGTTAATAATTATGTAGGATTAATTCAACTTAAAAGTGGATATAAAATAGAGATACTACCAAAGATAGACTTTACTGATGATGAAGAAAATAATAAAACAAAAGCAATTTTTCTAAAGATGTTAAAAAGCTTGAAGGATTTTTCAGGTAAAAACTTTAAAAATGCAGATTTAAAAATTAGTAAAATGAATCTGTATGAAATCTTTGTTAATATATATTTAAATGATGTTAGAATTCTCGTAAAAAATGGTTTAAAATCAGCCTATGTAACAAAAGAAGATAATATAAAATTCTATAAAGGAAAGTTACAAGTAAGTCAACATATAAAAATGAATTTAGCACATAAGGAAAAATTCTATATGGCTTATGATGAATTTTTAGTTGATAGAGCTGAAAATAGATTGGTAAAAGCTACATTATTAAAACTACAAAAATTAACAAGCAGCTCTCAAAATTCTAAAGAAATAAGACAACTTCTTATAGCTTTTGAATTGGTGGAAACATCAACGAATTATGAAAAAGATTTCTCTAAAATTTCTATAGATAGAAACACAAAAGACTATGCAAATTTAATGAGATGGTCTAAAGTTTTTCTATTTAATAAAAGTTTTACAAGTTTTTCAGGTAAAGTTTCATCAAGAGCTATACTTTTTCCAATGGAAAAAATTTTTGAAAGCTATGTAGCCCAACAAGTTAGGAAAAAATTTTTACCAGATAATTGGGAAGTGTCAATTCAAGACAAGGGATATCATTTATTTAATGAAAAAAATAATGACAATTCAAAACCTATATTTAGTTTAAGACCAGATATAGTATTAAGGAAAGAGAATAAAATTGTTATCTTAGATACTAAATGGAAAAGACTCATACCTGAGAGTAGGAAAAATTATGGAATTTCTTCAGTGGATATGTATCAAATGTATGCCTATGCAAAAAAATATGAAGAAAATGGGATTATCCCAGAAATATATGTGATTTATCCTAAAACTAAAGATATGATAGAAACTAAATATTTTGAAAGTAATGATGGAGTTAAAGTAAATATATTTTTCATTGATTTAGCTAATATTGAAGAAAGTTTAAATGAATTAAAAAATAAGATTGAATAAAACAAAAAGTGTGAGTAGTTTACCTACTCACACTTTCTTTATATATAAAGAGAGTTATGAAAAGCAAATTTTATTATACTTCTTTAAAAACAATATGGTCATTATCTAAATCTATTAAAACATTAGATTTTTCATGAACTTCATTTGCAAGAATTTTCTTAGCAAGACTTGTTTCAATTTCTCTTTGAATATATCTTCTTAAAGGTCTTGCACCATAGTGAGGGTCATAAGCATTATTAGCTAAGTAATCAACCATCTTATCAGAAAATTCAAGTGTAATATGTTTAGGTTTTAATTTGTTTTCTAAATCTTTTAGACTCAATTTAACAATTTCTTTAATAGCTTCTAAATCTAAAGCTTTAAAAGTGATTATTTCATCTATTCTGTTTAAAAATTCAGGTTTAAATCTAGCTTTTAATTCATCTGCTACCTTTTCTCTTGTGCTTTCAGAAAGAGCAGGATCTTCAAGTATTAAATGGCTTCCTATATTAGATGTCATAATGATTAAAGTGTTTTTAAAGTCCACTATTCTTCCTTGTCCATCTGTAAGTCTACCATCATCTAAAACTTGTAATAGTACATTGAATACATCAGGGTGAGCCTTTTCAATTTCATCAAACAATATTACTGAATAAGGTTTAGTTCTTATAGCTTCTGTAAGTTGTCCACCTTCTTCATAACCAACATATCCTGGAGGTGCACCTATAAGTCTTGTAACTGAGAACTTATCCATATATTCACTCATATCTATTCTAACAACATTGTCTTCACTATCAAATAGGTTATATGCCAAAGTTTTTGCAAGATATGTTTTACCAACACCAGTAGGTCCTAAGAATATAAATGAACCCATAGGTCTATTAGGATCTTTTAAACCTGCAACTGATCTAAGCATAGTATCAGCAACAGCCTTAACAGCTTCATCTTGCCCTTTAACTCTTTCTTTTATATGGTCTTCAAGATGTAACATTTTTTCTTTTTTAGTTTCAGTAAGTTTTGATACAGGGATACCTGTCCATCTTGAAACGATATCTGCAATTTCATCAGCAGTAACTTCTTGTTTTAATAAAGAATTTTCTTTTCCATCTTTATCAACCTTATTTTGTTGTTCTTGTAATTCTTTTTCAAGAGTTGCAAGTTTACCATATTTTAATTCAGATAATTTTGTTAAATCATATTCTCTTTCTGCTTTTTCCATTTCAAGTTTGACATTTTCAATTTCTCTTTTAATATTCTTAATTTTAGAAATATCTTCTTTTTCAAGTTCCCATTTAGATGTCAAAACTTTCTTTTCTTCATTTAATTCAGCTAATTCTTTTTCTATAACTTTTAATCTTTCCTTAGAAGCATCATCAGTTTCTTTTTCCAATGCTTTAATTTCAATTTCTAATTGTAAAGCCTTTCTTGTTAATTGGTCAAGTTCTTCTGGCATAGAGTCAATTTCTGTTCTTATCATTGCAGCAGCTTCATCAATTAAGTCAATAGCCTTATCTGGAAGTTTTCTATCACTTATATATCTTTGGCTAAGTGTTGCAGCTTCAACTATTGCAGTATCTGTAATTCTAACACCATGATAAGTTTCAAATTTATCTTTAAGACCTCTTAAAATTGAAATAGTATCATCAACATTAGGTTCATTTACTAATATTGTTTGGAATCTTCTTTCAAGTGCAGGGTCTTTTTCAATATATTTTCTATATTCATCTATTGTAGTTGCACCAATAACTCTCAATTCTCCTCTTGCAAGCATAGGCTTTAACATATTTCCTGCATCAAGAGAACCTTCTCCCTTACCAGCACCAACTATTGTATGAATTTCATCTATAAAAAGAATTATATTTCCATTTGATTCTTCAACTTCTTTTAAAACACCTTTCATTCTTTCTTCAAATTCACCTTTGTATTTTGCACCTGCAACTAAGGCACCCATATCAAGTGAAAATATTTTTTTATTCTTTAAACTTTCAGGAACATCTCCATTTAATATTCTTTGAGCAAGCCCTTCAACTATTGCAGTCTTACCAACCCCAGGTTCTCCAATTAAAATAGGGTCATTTTTTGTTCTTCTTGAAATTATTTGTATTGCTCTTCTGATTTCAGAATCTCTACCAATGATAGGATCCATTTTACCTTCTCTAGCAAGTTCAACTAAATCTTTTGCATATTTTTCTAAAACTTCATAAGTTGCTTCTGGGTTTTGATTATCTACTTTTCTATTTCCTCTTATATTCATCAATACCTCCATGTATTTTTCTAAACTGATACCCAATCTTTTAAAAATTGGCATTTCTTCTATCATAGCTTTAAAAATATGTTCTACACTTAAAAAGCTATCTTCCATTTCTTTCATAATCATTTCTGCACGATTTAAAATGCTATTTGTCTTTTGATCAAGTGAAATATTTTCATTGCTAACTTTTACTTCCACTTTTGGATAATTATTCATTTCTTTTTCTAATTCAGAAATGATATATTGTAAATTTAATCCCATTTTTTCTATTACTCTTGGGATAAGTCCATTATTTTGCATTAGTAATCCTAAAGCTAGTGCTTCAGGTCTTATACTTTGTTGCATATTACCTTTACTAATATCCACTGCTAGATTAATTGCAGAAATTGTATTTTCTGTAAATTGATTTGGATTCATCATACTAAAACCTCCTAACTTCATCTTCTATATATTAATTTTTTATTCACTATTATAATTCTCTAATTATTGTTGAGGAGTTAGCTACCAAGAAAATCTTGATAGCTAAGTCCTTTTTAAAATAATATAGAGGGGAGATTTATTAGCACTCTATATAATAGGTTGCTAATAATCATAGACTATATATATCATATATAGAATAAAATGTCAAGAGTTTTTTTGAAAAATATTTTTTAAAGTAAATTGCAACTATAAATGTCACATTATGAAAAATATTTAGTAAATTCACTTAAATACATTTCATTTGCACTTTTTCCATGAAATATTTTTCTTGGGTAATCATTCATCCACTTTTCTATTCGCTTAATTTCTTCTTCACTTATTTCTGATATGTCAGTTCCTTTGGGAATAAATCTCCTTATTAACTTGTTATTATTCTCATTGCTTCCTCTTTCCCATGAGCTATAACTATGTGCATAATAATATGCGATATTTTCTTCCTCTATCTTGTCTGCTCTCATAAATTCACTACCATTATCACTTGTTATACTTTTTATCATTCCAGGATACTCTGTTATTATTTTACTTAATTCTTTTATCACACTTTCTGCTGTTTTATCAGGTATCTTTCTTACCATTTCTAGCCTTGTTTTTCTATCTGTTAATACTAATATAGCTTCCTTTGTTCCTCTTTTTCCTAACACAGTATCTGCTTCAAAATGACCTAATTCTTGTCTGTTATTTATTTCTTCTGGTCTTTCTTCTATACTCTTTCTTCTAATCTTTCTTATTCTTTTTGGAATCCTTTCTTGTTTTCTCTTATCTTTTTTGTAAATCATATCTTCTTCAGAAAAGTTTATGAATAATTCCTTATGTATGTAGTTATATAGAGTTTTTAAATAAATATTCACTTCTATATTTTCTTTTTTAGCATTTTCTAAGGCTACATATGGAGAATTTTTATCATTAAGCATAGAATTCTCAACATACTCTATTAATTTACGATTTTTACCAATTTTTAGTGTTCCTTCTTTACCTTTCATAGCTTCTAAGTATTTTCTGTGTGCAAACTCAGCAGAATATGCATCATAAGTAGAGTAATCAGAATTAAGAAGTCCTTTAACCATTCCTCTGCTAATTTCGCGATAAAGAGTTCTGGTACTAATACCAATTTCAGAAGCAATTTGAATTTTAGGCATATTAATTTTTAAGAAAGCTTCAATTTTACCTCTCTCAATTAAAGTTAAATGTTGTCCTTTTCTTCTTTTTATTGTATACTGTTGTTGAATCATAATAGCTTTTCTCCTTTGATTTGTTTTCGCAGACTTAATCATACCATGAAAACTATTATGGTTCTCTTTTTATTTTTTTATGTGACACTTTATTTTACAACTTTTAAAAAAAGAGAATTCTTAAGTTTTTAATTCTCAAAAATTCTCTTAATTCTATCAGGTCATAGTCTAAACTTTTTATCAACACTATTTGACAAACAACTGATAATTTAGACAAACTGAAGCTTATCTGTCTCATTTAGCTTTCTTAGGTTTCTTTTCAGGCAGTTCTGTAATCAAATCTGTATTTTCAAATTTATCGAAGTTTTCCTGAAAAAACAGGCATTTAGCTTAACAACTCTTGTCTGAGACTTTCGCAGATTCTTGCCATTTCTAACATATCCTCTTGCGAGACAAGTTCGCAAAGGTCATACTCAAGTGGATTATTTGAAAAGTCGGCAAGTATTCTATCAAAAAATTCATAGTATTCTGGTGTTGCAATAATATTTATTATATGTGAAGATGTATCAAATACTTTTAATTCATGTAAATCAACACTACCACTTACTTTACATTCTAATAATATCGCTGCAAGATCAATTATTACATTAATAGCAAAATGAAAATCAACATAAAATCCCATAGAATTAGTGAATCTCAAATGGCTAACAGTTTTTCTAAAGTTTTTACCTTGTTTATGAAGTCCTATCTTTTTTAGTATTTTGAAAAAAGATATTTTATTGCTACCTTGTTCTTCTAAAAAAGTAATAAGATTAAGACTGTCATCAGTATCCCCAATATAGGTTTTCCAATATTTGTTTTCAATATATATTCTAACTTCCTCCTCTATTTCCACAAAAGTCTTCCACTAAAACGATAGAAAGATTTCTAAACAATTCACCTAAATTCAACAACTTCCTTTTGAACCTACTTTTTCAGCTTTTTAGCATCAAAATAGTATCTCTCAAGAGTTTTTGTACCGTTCAACTTCTAAAACCAACTGTTTTCAATAACCTTATAACAGTAACATAATTGCTTTTATTACTCCCACTCTTCTTTTTATACTGTTCACTATATTCAAAAGTGCTCAAAATACAGGATTTTAGTTTATTGCATACTGAGAAATTCGTTCCATTTAAGTATGTATTTGGATTCTTTTATCCATCCCAGTCCCAGATGCTCATCCAAACGGACTATAAACCTTGAAAATAAGCTATTCCCACTCGTTTCATAAGACTTTGTACTGTTATATTTTCAATGTTTTTCCGTATTATATTGAGTATATTATGGCTTTTTGTATCCATATTTCTCTTTTAGCTCTTTTTTTGTACTCAAAATGCACTCATGATAATTTAAGTACTATTTTAAATTGAGTTATACTAACTGCGATAACTTTCTATACAAATCAAATTGTTTAGATTATCTAAGTCTTTCCTATCATTAGTTATTATTAGAATACTATTCGAATAACTCTCTGACAGCGAGGTTTAAACATTTCTCTAATTCTAAAACTCCATCAAAATCTTTTATTTTGAACTTTAAGTGGATCTGTTCTGAAATATTTGAAACAGATAGATGTTTAGTATTAGCTGATTCAAATTTAGGTATCGCAATATACTTAAGAACATCGACACCTCTGTTTGTAGAAATAGCATATCCATCAATAACCTCTACAATGTCTTTAGCATTAATAACTCCACAGACATAATAAGCTTCCACAGCATTCTCTAATCCAAGCATCAACACTTTAGAGTCAACAACGATCGTTTTATCTTCGCTAAAAAGCATTTTATCAGCATCAGGAATGGATTCCAAATATGAGCTGACTACAACAGCTGCCATGCTACCAGTTTGCTCTTTCCACAAAACCTTGTAGGGAGCATAAGTGTATTCTCCAACATTATCTAAACGGTAATAAGGTTGGGTACAAGCATTAAAAAATTTCCCATTCTGAATACGGCTTGCCAATAACTCGTCGTGATAGAAGTTCAACCACTCACTGGTTTTGGGTGCTGTTTTAGCAAGTTCTTTAACAGGAATACCATATTTGTATTCTTTAGTATGAGGAACTAAAATGAATTCATTAGATTTCACATGCCATTTAGCTATATTTCTACCACCAAGCATTGGGAATATATAAGTTTCTTCCACTTTCTCTTTATGGACACCTTTTTCAAGAAAATCCTTGCGACGTTGTCTTTCTATACAATTTTCTATAAGCATAAAACCATCTCTACTTTTAATAGGTTTCTTTAAAAGATACACTCCTTTTGCTCCAGCTGGTTCTATTCCTTTTCTTCCTTTGTAATAGCGCGGCTTCGAAGAATCCAGAACTTTATTGGCAAATTTCATATCAGGCAAAGTTAACCAAGATGATTGTTTATCACCACTATCGACTGGTTGTGCTACAAGAATGCTATAACTTAATTTTTTTTGCACTTCATGCCATTTTGCATGGGAGTCAATAGGTGATTTTTTTCCAATTTGCTTCCATACCTTATAGGAATTCATAGGATATCTCATTTCAACTCCTTTAGTAATTTTCAGGGCAATAGTAGGTATGGTAAATAATTTTACATTAGAAAAATCATCAACAGCATCAATTTTAAACGGAATATTTTGTTCAAAACGGGTAATCAAGAATTTTCTAAACCCTTCTCCACCTTTGGTTGATTTTAAAAAAGTTGCAGGTAATAAAAACACCATATTTCCCCTGTTTTTCAAATACTTATCAACTGCAACATATGTTACAGCCATCCCAAAATCGTCATGGGTTGTTTTCTTATCATATGCGTTTTTTTCAAAGATACCATAACTCTTCCAAATTTTCAGTGTTCCTTCTCTGTAACTTTTACTCATTGATTTCCAAGCAATCCATGGTGGATTACCTACTACAAAATCAAACTTGTTTCCGATAAGGATAGGTGCAAAACTATTACGCAAGATAATTGGCCAAAATGAGTCATTACCTGCTCTATGCAAAGTATACAGTCTGTTAAAAAGATCTTTCACAACTGATTTGTACTTAGTATCCACAAGCCAATTTTCAACTTTGCTCCAAAATACTTCAAAATCACATCTGTCATCAATATGTTTACTTAGAATTTTAAGAAATTCACTTGCATTATTGTATTCTCTAAACTTAGGAATTTCAAACTTGCCTACTGATGTGTCAATTGATAAGGTTAACTCATTTTCTTCCGTATAGACGACTGGTGATAAAATCGAATCTGCAATATATATTGGAATATTAATAGGGTCAGCAAAATTTTCAAACACTGAATCATCACAAGAAGAAAAGAGTGCAAGAATATAATTCGCTTTTGCAGAAACTACTGAAATTGGATTGATATCAAAGCCAATTACATTATTCGTAATTTTATCGATATCATCTCTGGAGAGTTTACCTTCTGCTTTTGAAATTATACGTTTAATAGAGTGAGTCAAAAATGTTCCCGAACCTGCAGTAGGATCAATTATGTTTTTTTCAATATCGCCTTCATATCCTACCAAATCAAGCGTGTGTTCTACTATCCAATCTGGTGAAAAATACTCTCCCATCAAATGTCGCATTTCTGCAGGGATCAATTCCATGTAAACTTCTTGTAAAATATCTTGAATCTCTTCTGGTTTTAGAATGTAAGTACTTAAATCAAATCGATTAACCATGTCAAGTATCTCATTAACTACTGTGGTGTCAAACTTATTTTCTGAACAAGTATAAGTGAACCATTCCATAAAGTGAGTTTCAAAAAAGTTGTTCACCAATGACTCATACCTATTAAGTTCACCATCAAAGAGTTTATCTATCTGAGGTTTAGTCAGATTATCAGCTTTAAATGTTGGACTTACAAGTTGAGCAAGGAAAGAATAAATTAATAACTTTAGAAACATGTTAAAAAAAGTTTGAAGAGCAAATAAATAAACTTTACTGTCAATTATTATATCATCACCATATCCATAAGTTTCTTTTATTATAGAGGAAACTTCTGTAAAAGATGTGGCCTCATCATCCTCTCCATACATTGTTCCAAAAACACGATCCCACTCCTTATATAATGTGCGAACACGAGTACTTCCATTTAAGTCATTAAGGTTAAATTGCAACTCATTATAGATAGTTTGAATGTTTCTTCGAACAAACACACTTTTGGGATTGATGATGGAAATTAAGTTTTTCTTATTTAATGCAATTTTATCTTGCTGTTTTAAGAGCAAAGCTAAACGTTTCAATCCAGATGCAAAATCCTTGACCTCATAAACAAACGAAATTGACAAGCTTTCGTCAATATTGATTTTTAATTTATCAGTGGTGATCCTATGAGAAGTGGGGCAAGATACAAAGCGAGCAAAAACAAAAGAATCTCCATCGAAGCCCACTCCTATACTGTTCAACAACTTAAACTCCTTGGTTTTCAGATCATCAGTAACAGAGATTCCCGAGTTACTAATAATATAATCATACAATCCATGATCTTTTTCATTTCTACCATATATGGCCTCATTAATTCCTTTGTTTGTTTGAAAATATTTATGTTTCTTCAATTCGAATGAAATATTCTGGAAAGTTGCATCAGTTCTTCCTCCAGCCAAAAGGTTTTCTTCACTTCTATACTGACCTACCATTGCAGGATTTACTTCTTCCAACAAAGGTTTTACAATATCTGAATGAAAATGAATTTTTACATCATCTTCGGTATTAAAATTATTTAGTTTAAATGATTGTTCAATTTTTTTTAGTTCCATAAGTCTACCTCCATTCTGACATATTATACAAAAAAAATACTTTTTGGTCAATTGATCAAAATTGGTTAAGATTTTCTCTCTACCACTTCAGCCCTTTTTTATTTAATAGGAAAGTATAAATTTAAAGAGGGATGAAGAATATCAGTAGTATATATGTACTAAATAAAAAATACGATTTTTTTTGAAAAAATTTTTAAAATAATCAAAAATTTGCATCACAAAAAGCTCTAATGAAAAATGGTCATTAGAGAATTATTAGAAATAAATTTT
>ERZ773072.1341-NODE-1341-length-12372-cov-5.229114_pt1 | contig 12372 bp, 10 predicted proteins | sample MGYA00580617_ERZ773072 | MGnify/ENA primary metagenome ERZ773072 (study PRJEB29015, sample SAMEA2737970) | human oral metagenome | biome: human oral; feature: human-associated habitat; material: dental | place: China | collected 2122 ... | reverse complement strand
CCTACACATTTGGTTCGTCTTCTTTGTTCAGTTTTCAAAGGTCAATCGTTGTTTTTCAACAACTTCTATATCCTATCATAGGACATTTTTACTGTCAACAGTTTTTATTCAACTTTTTCAAAGTTTTTTGAAACTGTTTTATAAGCGAACGTTCGCTCAACAGTGATATTAATTTATCATATTCAGATTTGGTTTGCAACTAAAATGGACATGAATTTTTTAATATATTTTTATTAGAAAAGAAAACAGAGTCTAACTATTAAAAACGTAGACTCTGTCTCTATGATAACCTCTTACTGAACAACACCGGTATCAATCGTTACTCCATCTTTTTTAATGATGTATTTACCACTATTCACTTGATTATTAAAGGTGAAATCAATACTAATTGTTGTTGTTTCCGTTATTTTGAACGATCGATAAGCCGTATTTATATTATTATTAGCATCCTGAATAAATACTTCGACCGTATTCGGTTGTTTCTCTTGAGTTGAAGTATGGTTTCCATTTCCATTATTCGCTTGTTTCTTTTCTTCATAAGGAATCGTAAACTTACGACTAACGACTCTTTCCCCTTTTCCTTTTGAAATAACAACCGTTAATGTATCTCCTTGTTTTAAAGTGGCCCCTTCTGCTGGAGACTGTTTAATAACTGTATCTTCTGTCTCATTACTATTTTCTTCAGTAATTTGAAGTTTTAGTCCATTCTGTTTAGCGTATTCTTGAACTCCTGAACGAGTGTAGCCTTTTAAGTTGACTAAGGTCACTGGTTCTTTGCCTTTCGAAACTGTCAAAATCATCTTTGTTTCCTTCGCAACAACCTTTTGATCCTTTGCGATACTTTGTTCTGTAACTTTACCAGCTTCGACTGTATCAGAATAGATTTCTTTCTTTTCTACAGCAATCCCTAATTTTTGAAGTTCATCTTTTGCTTTATCGAATGTATTACCAACGTAGTTTCCTATCGTCACCGTATCTTTCCCTGCACTAACTTTTAAAACTACTTTTGATTTTTCTCTAACTTTACTTCCAGCTTTAGGATTAGTTTCAACCACTTTTCCTTCTTCCACGGTGTCTGATTTAACTTTTTGAACATCAGAAATTTCCAGATTCAAATCTGCTAATTTTACTTTTGCTTCAGCTTCCGTGTACTTACTCAAATCTGGAATAGTAACCTCTTTTGGCGCAGATTGAATATATGCAAAAATGGCGGCTACCCCAATAAGGGTTATAAGAAGTAGTAAAATCCAAGGCCATTTTTTTCTTTTTTTCTTTGGCTCTTGAGTAATAGGCTTCTTTTCTTCATCAAATTGAATTTCAGGAACTTCTTTACTCGAAGTTGGAATTTTTCGAGGTATGGCTCCTGTAGCAATTGGTTGTAAAACTTTTGTTTCCTGATTCAATGTAGTGGGTTTAAACATCGGTTCATTAAGCCTTTCAGGATTTAAACACGTTTGTAAATCCTCCAGCATCTCTTCACAACTATTATAACGGTCCAAAGGTTCTTTTGCAGTCGCTTTAAGAACGACATTTTCTAAGCTTTGAGGAACTGTTGGTAACATTAATGAAATTCGCGGAAGTGGTTCTTGAAAATGTTTTAGGGCAATTGATACAGCAGACTCCCCTTCAAAAGGAACCTCACCAACTAACAATTCATACAGAACAATTCCAAGAGCGTATATATCACTTCGAATCGTAGCCATTCCGCCTCTAGCTTGTTCCGGAGATAAATAATGAACAGATCCTAATAACGTATTTGTTTGAGTAAGCGAAGTCTCCGATAATGCAATTGCAATCCCAAAATCCGTAATTTTAACATCACCATGTTTATCAATCAAAATATTTTGAGGTTTAATGTCGCGATGAATAATTCTATTTTGATGAGCCACCTCTATAGCAGAAACAATTTGTGTCATAATACGTACTGCTTCTCGTGGTGGTAGAGGCCCTCTTTCTCGAATATATTCTTTCAAATCGGTTCCTTCGACGTATTCCATCACAATATAATGGGTTCCATTTTCTTCTCCTACATCATAGACTCCTACAATATTAGGATGAACTAATTGAGTTGCCGATTGTGCCTCTCTTTGAAAACGTCTCATTGCTGCTTCATTTGAGTGAAAATCAAATCTAAGTACTTTCACAGCAACAGGCCGCTCTAAAATTAAATCTCTTGCCAAGTAAACTGTGGCCATACCACCAGTTCCCACATGAGACTGAATCTTATAACGACCTCCGATTGTCTTCCCCGATTCAAACATTATGCTACCTCCTCTCTCACCAAATATTTGGCAATCGCCACGGTAATATTATCCCGTCCACCTGCTTCGTTAGCAGCTAAGACCGCTTTTTGAGCTTGTGTATTTACATCAGAATAATTACCTAATATTTCTTTTATATATTGATCTTCTAACATGTTAGACAATCCGTCTGAACAAAGTAAAATCGTATCCTCATTTTTTAAAGTCACACGTACAAAATCTATTTGGACATTCAAAGTAATTCCCAAAGACTGAGTAACAATATTTCTTTGAGGATGTCTTTTTGCTTCCTCTTCAGTAATCTCTCCAGATTTCACTAATTCTTGTACGAGTGTATGATCTTCCGTTAATTGCTTAATTTGAAAATTGCGATATAAATAAGCTCGACTGTCTCCAACATTTGCTACTAATAATTCAGAATCAATGATTACTGCTGCAACAATTGTCGTCCCCATCCCATCCAATTCACGATATTGGTTTGCTTTCTGAAAGACACGATCATTTTCAGCCTGAATATTTTTAACCAGCCATTGGTAGGCCGCTTCTGTATCCGTAATACTTTCTTCTTCCCAACGTTTTCCCAAATGAGATAATGCCATAGCACTAGCTACATCCCCAGCATTATGCCCGCCAATCCCATCGCAAACAACGATAAGTGGCACATTTTGAGTATTCAAAAAATATCCGGCAGCATCTTCGTTTAACGTACGTCTTTGCCCAACGTCACTCTTGATGGCTATCTCCATATTTTCCCTCCTGTTGCGAATCTATTTTCTTACCATTCTTGCAATGAAAAAACCATCTGTGTGATATTCATGCGGCAATATGGTAAGCATCGGATTTTCATTAGTACACCCAAACTCTTCTATTGGTTGTAATTCAAAATCCGGATGATTGGCTAAAAATTTAAGAACGACTTCCTCATTCTCACTTTTATTAATCGTGCAAGTTGAATAAATCAATTTTCCACTGTTCTTTACCATTGTAGCAACTGACGCTAAAATTTCCAACTGTATTATTTGTAATTTTGTTAAATCTTCACTATTTTTTGTGTATTTTATATCTGGTTTCCGGCGCATGAGGCCTAAACCAGAACATGGGGCATCTACAAATACTGCATCAAAACTTTCTTTTTCAAAAAGTTCTCCTACTTTTCTAGCATCGAGTGCATGAGTATGAATTCTGTCTTCTACCCCAAGGCGTTTTGCGTTTTGATGAATTTTGCGTAATTTATTCTCATGCAAATCCAACGCCTCAACAAGTCCACCCTCTTCAGCCACAAGATAACTTGCAAAATGAGTGGTTTTCCCTCCAGGAGCAGCACATGTATCAAGCACTTTATATCCAGGTTGAAATTTTCCTACTTGAGCCACTAATGAGGATGACTCGTCTTGAACCGTAACGATACCATCTTTGAATGCTTTCGACCCTAGTAAATCTCCTTCTTCGACAATCACTGCTCGAGGAGATAACTTACTTTCTTGAACCATTACCCCTTCTTCTCTTAGAAGAGTTTGCACTTCTTCAACTGACATCTCTGGATTTTGAATACGCGCACTTAAATGCGGCGCAATATTTAAACTTGGGAAAATCTCTCTTGCCACTTCTCCGTATTGTTCAAATAATAATTCTACAATCCAGCGTGGCATGCTAAATTCAACACTCAAACGTTCACGTTCATCTTTAATAGAAGAAACTCCATCGAATCCAGAACGTTGAACATTTCTAAGAACACCATTGACGAATTTCGCAATCCCTTGATGACCACGTTTTTTAGCAATTTGTACAGCTTCAAAAATAGCAGCATGATCAGGGACTCGGTCAAGATACGCCATTTGATATACAGTCATTCGCAGTAAACTTAGCACCCATAGTTCCATTTTCTTTTGTTTCTCGATAAATGGTTTTAAATAGAAGTCTAATGTCAATTTACGTTGAATCGTACCGTAAAACAATTCCGTTAATAGTCCTCTATCTCTTACATCCAATTTATGTTTTTTCAACACATTTTGAAACGCGACAGTCGAGTACGCTTGATTTTTTTCTACATTTGTTAATAATTCTACGCAAATATCACGTACATTACTCATGGTTTAATCCCTCAAAAATCGCATCATTCTTCAACCATTCAGAAAATCCATTGATAAACGCCTTCGCGTCCATTTGAGCTTTTCCTGCTGGTTGAAGACGTGTAATTTCAAGCACTGTTCCGCCACCACAAGCCACATATAGACGTCCACCATCTACAAACAAGCTTCCAGGAGTTTTAGCGGTTTGTTTATCCGTTAAAGAAACTCCCCACATCTTCACACGATTTCCATTTAAAACCGTAAATGAAGTTGGCCATGGACGTAAGCCTCGTACAAAGCAATCTACTTCAGTCGCTGTTTTATTCCAATCGATTTGCTCTTGCTCTCTTGAAATATTTGGAGAGAATGATACTAATGCTTCATCTTGCTCCACTTCAGTAATCGTTCCGGCAAATATCTCTGGTAATGTTTCGATTAGTAAGTCTGCTCCAACGACACTTAATTTTTCAAACATACTTGCAACGTCATCTTCACCAGTAATTGGAATCGCACGTTGCGAAATAATCGCACCGGCATCCATCTTCGCAACCATGCGCATAATCGTTACGCCAGTTTCTTTGTCACCATTCATAATCGCATAATGAATCGGAGCTCCACCACGATATTTTGGTAAGAGTGACGCATGAACGTTCACCGCACCAAAACGTGGGAAGTTTAAAAACTTCGTTGGCAAGAATTGACCATATGCAGCCGTTACAATTAAATCTGCATCTAGTTGCATTAACTCTTCCAATTCCTGTGATCCACTTAATTTTTCTGGTTGGTAGACAGGAATATCATGCTCTAATGCAACTACCTTCACAGGAGTCGGAGTAATGATTTTCTTACGTCCAACTGCACGGTCTGGTTGTGTCACAACAGCAATCACTTCAACTGTTTTCTCTTCAATTAATCGTTTCAAAACGCCTGTAGAAAATTCCGGCGTTCCCATAAAAATAACTTTCTTCATTGTTCACCTCTATAAGAAATGTTGTGGTTCCATATCAATTGTCATAAGTATTTTCTTCGAACCAATCTCTTGCGTTTCCATCATCAATTGCTCCAAAAACTCTTGCAGCTGCGGCTCATTTTTGTATTTCACAATGATTTGGAAATAATAACGGTTGTTCATTCTCGCAATCGATTTAGCAGTTGGACCTAACACAACTGCTTTTGGTGACACATTTGCCATCAATGACTTATGAACTTCGATAGCTTTCTTCAACGCCACTCCTTCTTCTTCACTAGAAAACGTAATCATCGTCGTAAAGAAATATGGTGGATAGTTAGCCATATGACGCATTCGCATTTCTGTTTCGAAGAATCGTTCATAATGATGTCCTTGTGCTAATTGAATCGCGTAATGTGTTGGATTATAGGTTTGAATAAATACTTCACCCGGTTTCTCCCCACGTCCTGCACGACCTGAAACTTGTGTGAGCAGTTGGAATGTTTTTTCCGAACTTCTAAAATCAGGTATATTTAGTGCCGTATCTGCATTAATCACTCCAACGAGCGTTACGTTTGGATAGTCTAGGCCTTTCGCAATCATTTGGGTTCCAATTAAAATATCTGCTTCTTGATTCTCAAACTGTTTCAGAATCGCTTCATGCTGTCCTTTACGTCTTGTCGTATCCACATCCATTCTTACAATACGAGCGTCTGGGAATACCTCTTGCAATTCCTCTTGAACTTTCTGAGTTCCAGTTCCAAAGTAACGAATTTGTCGACTTTGACACTTAGGACAAAAAGTTGGGATTCTCTCTTCATGTCCACAATAATGACACTTCATTGTTTTCGTATCCATATGAAGTGTTAACGAAATATCGCAGTTTGGACATTCTAAAACATAACCGCAATCCCTGCATAATACAAAAGAGGAATAGCCTCTTCGATTTAATAGCAAAACCGTTTGCTCTTTCTTTTCCAATCGATTTTCGATTGCTTTTAATAAGGTTTGAGAAAACGATCCTTTCTGATGAATAAATTCATTTCTCATATCAATTAAATGCACTTCTGGAAGAATTTGTTCTTTAGCTCTTTTGGTTAGTTTCAGAAGAGTATAGACTCCCTTTTGCGCTCGAGCTCTTGATTCTAAGCTAGGAGTTGCACTCCCTAATACTACAGGACAGTGATGGAATTCACCCCTCCAAATTGCGATATCTCTTGCGTGATATCTAGGAGATTCATCCTGTTTATAAGAGGTTTCATGTTCCTCATCTAAAATAATAATGCCAATATTTTCTAATGGAGCAAAAATAGAAGAACGTGCTCCAACAACAATATCTGCTTCTTTATTCTTGATTTTTCTCCATTCATCAAATTTTTCGCCCGTGCTCAGTCCACTATGTAGAACAGCAACCCTATCTCCAAAGCGAGACTTAAATCGTTCGACCATCTGAGGTGTTAAAGCAATTTCAGGAACAAGCATCATCGCACTTTGCCCTTTTGCAATAACTTCACTAATCCATTGCAAATAAACCTCCGTTTTCCCAGAACCAGTAACGCCTTCTAATAAATATACTTTTGAGTTATGTGGATCGATAGATTCTTCTTTTACTCTATCAAATGCCAGTTGCTGTCCCTCATTCAATTGAAACGGAAGACTCTTCTTAAAGAATCTTCCCTTATACGGATCGCGACTTACTTCTTTTTGAACTATCGTAATCCAATTATGCTCTACTGCAAATTTTAAATCAGCCGTTGTAAAATCTGTATCTTCTAAGAAACTTTTCTTCTGGATTTCCATTCTTTCCATCGAAGCGAGAGTCTTTAAGAACGATATTTTCTTCTTAGCACGTGCAGAAAGCGTAGGAATAAACTCCTCATACTCTTGCATCACGTAGTTCAATCGAATCCAGTCTTCCGTTTTCACCTTGGCACGGTCTTTCACAACCGTCTCGATAACTACAATGCCTTCTTTTTTTAACTTCATCAACCGTTTTAGTTGTTCTTGTGGTAGGTCGTCTGTATACAGTAATGTATTTTCATAATGGAAAACTTCTCGAAATACATCTTCATGGTCTTTTGGATTCACTAATACAAATCGTTTTTCATAATTGGATTTCAACATCGCTGGAAGCATTGTTTGGTAACATTGAATCAAGAACGCGTGAACTTTTTTTGACAAATACGCTCCGAGTTGAATCATTTCAGGTGACAAGACGGGATCTAAATCCATTAAATGCAAAATATCTTTTATTTCTCCGTCGAAATCTACTTCATCACTAAGAGCCAAAACAAATCCAGAAATACTACGTCCCCCAAACGGAACGGCAACACGCATTCCAACTTCAATGCTCTCTTGTAATATTTCAGGGACATGATAATCAAAAGGACGATTTACTTGAATGACTGGTACATCAACGATTACTTTTGCATACATCTTTTCACCTCCAAAATTGTTTTACTATTTATTATACCATATTGAACTTCATTTTGTTGTTGCCTACGCTATACTTCTCTACTGCAAAAATAAAAAGCCAAGGGGAACCCCCTTGACTATATATTTAATTTATACATGTTCTGGCTTGCTGTCTTCACGGATAGTTAATTTTCCAGCTGCGATTTCTTCTAACGCACGACCAACATTTTTATGTGATTCATAGTTTTCTAACAATGGTGGTTCATGGTGGTGTAATTCATGCGCACGTTTACTTGAAAGAATTACTAATGAATATTTTGAATCGATTTTTTTTAGTAACTTATCGATTGATGGGTATAACATCATAACAACTTTCCCTCTTTCTACTCTTCCTCTAAAATTTCTTCTAACTCATCTTCAAACTCTTCAATACTCTCTATATTTCGTTGAATTCGTAAATGTTCAGTTTGAATAATAGCTTCAATTTGTTGAACCGCATTTTCTACTTTGTCATTAACAACAGAGTAATCATAATACTTCATCAAACAAAGTTCTTCTCTAGCAACCTTCATACGGTTTTTAATCACTTCGTCTGAATCTGTTCCACGGTTTACGATGCGAGATTCTAGTTCATGTAAATCAGGCGGTGTTAAGAAAATAAAAACCCCGTCTGGCATCGCTTCTCGAACTTGAAGCGCTCCTTGAACTTCAATTTCTAAGAATACATCTTTTCCTTTATCTAATGTTTCTTGCACATATTCTAAAGGTGTTCCATAGTAGTTTCCTACATACTCCGCGTATTCTAATAATTTTTTATTTGCAATCATCGCTTCAAATTCTTCTCTAGATTTGAAGAAATAATCTTTTCCATCCACTTCACCTGGTCTTGGCTTACGTGTCGTTGCAGATACTGAGTACACAAATTTTTGATTGCCTTTTGCAAAAATAGCTGCGCGTACTGTTCCTTTTCCGACACCTGAAGGCCCAGATAAAACGATTAATAAACCTTTTCTTGCCATAATCGTTTGAAAACTCCAATCTCTTTACATCTTTTTACTATAGTATCACAAACACTATTCTCTCAACAACCAAAAGTATTGTAAATTCAATAAAAAATCATTATCCATCTGTTTTCTTAGGATTTCCAAATTTTCAATTAGACAAATTACTTTTTCTCTTCTCATTCATCTAAGATAGAAAAGTCTGAAACACGCTAGTCTCTTTCATTATGCAATTCGAATATTTTTCCATCGCCCACTTCTAAATCGAAGGAGAATGATCATGTCTCGAATAAATTGGTCGATAAAGACCGCGTACCATGCACCGGCGAGTCCCCATCCAAAGAAATTTACAAATACATATCCTACACTTAATCGAATGACGCATGATCCGATAAAGATGCCTATCAATGGCCATACCGTATCTCCGGCCCCACGTAATGCCCCTGAAGTAATCAGTTGATGGCTTTGGAACGGCTGAACAAACGCAACAATGGACAAAGCGATGACTGTATTCTGAATGATTTCACCATTATCCGTATAAAGCCCCGCCAATAAAGAAGCTCCAAAGTAAATAGATACTGACATCATGATTGCTAATGTTAATCCTATTCGCTGACACATCTTTGTATATCGTTCTGCTAATTTCTCATCTTTGGCGCCAAGGGACCGTCCCATTAATGAAGAAGCCGTAATTCCAAACGCTTGCGCCGGTGAATACGATAGCGACAGCACATTTAAAGCAATTTGGTGAGCAGCATACACATTGTTTCCTAACCCTGAAACAATCTTCAAGAACATAATGACTCCAAAACGAAGTGCCAACTGTTCTAACGCCGTTGGAATTCCGATTCGAACTAAATCTCTCATCACATCAACACTAAACTCAAACTTTTCCTTAAAGTCTAGTTTTAATACACTCTTTCCAGATAAGATATAACGAACATTCAATACCATCGCAATAAAATTCGATAAAGCTGTAGCAATTGCTGCCCCTGTTACTCCTAAAGCTGGCAGTCCAAACATACCATAAATCAAAATGGCATTTCCGACAACGTTACAACTATTGGCAATAATATTATTCTTCATCGGAATTTTTGTTTCACCAATCCCTCGAAGAGCCGCAGTCACAGTAAAAGATAATGATTGGAAAATAAAACCGATTGTGACAATTCTAAAATAATCCACACCAACATTAATTACCGTTGCGTCTCCACCTAGTAACGATAAGATTTCTGGAGCGAAAAGTAGCATTAAAATAGCCGCTGGTGTTACACAGAAAATCATTGCAAGAATCATGACATGTTTTAAGATATTTCCCATGCGATTGAATTTCTTCGCACCAAAATATCTGGCAATAATCGCAGTCCCACCAACATTTAAAGCTTGAATCAAACTAAGTCCTAGAAACATTGGTTGGTTCGTCATCCCAACAGCAGAAACGGCTGCAGCAGTGTTTCCTGGAATCTTACCGACCATCATCATGTCCACCATTCCAAAAAGCGCCCCGAGAAGGACCTCTACAAACACTGGCCATACAATCACAAATATATTTTTTCTTAATTCTTTATTTGTCTGTTGTTGCTTTTCGTCCACGAAACCAATCCTTTCACTTTTATAAAAGTAGTTTCTATTCTACACCTGTTTCCAACTCAAAACAAATAAGCGACAAAAAATTTTGTCGCTTACACCTTTTATCGTTTGCCTTCCCACTCAGCATAAAATTGCTCTAAGTACAGTTCTAAAAACTCATGTCGCCCTTTCGCCAATTCATTACCATATTTGGTATTCATCAAATCTTTTAACTTCAGTAATTTTTCATAGAAGTGCATAATAGCTGTCGATTCACCGTTTCGATATTCTTCAGGCGTCAAGTTTTCACGTGGTTTCATTTCTGGTTTGTGAATTGGCCTTCCTGTACTTCCAGAATAACACATCACTCTGGCAATACCGATAGCTCCAATAGCATCCAATCGATCAGCGTCTTGCACGACTCTTCCTTCAAGAGAGAGCTCTTGATTCTCCTGATGATTCTTAAACGACATTCTCGTAATAATCGATTCAATCGCTTCGATTTCTTCAGGAGTCACTTCGATAGCAGTTAGAAATTTTTTCAATTCCTTCAACGCATCTGCTGGATCTTGGATAATTTTATCGTCGATCACATCATGCAGTAGCGCTGCGGCTTCACAAATAAATAAATTTGCACCTTCACCTTCCGCAATCGTCTTTGTTGTATTGACGACTCGTTCAATATGCGACCAATCGTGCCCTGAAGCATCTGAGTCGAGCACTCTTTTAGCATATTGTTTCATCGCTTTTAATTGTTCTTGATGCTTCATGCTTCCTCTTCCTCAGGATACTTGATGCCCCATTCGCGGCGTAAGTCGGTCATGATTTTCATCACATCGACTGTATATTCTAGGTGCATATGGTCTACTCCTGTATCGATTGTTGACTCCATATCGAGTACTTCATAGGCTAAAGCATCTAGTCCTAGTTCATCTTCAAAAGTTTCAACGTGTCCATCTTCTGTATAAGTAATCGTTGCTTTATGTGCTCTTGGATAATCAACAATCTCGATATACCCTTTGTCGTATGCAATGACTCCACGTTTTGGTTGTTTCGCATGGAGTGTCATCGTGACAGTGGCCATTTCTCCAACATCATTTGTCAAAACGATTCCAGCTTGTTCATCCACACCCGTTGGCGCTAATTTCACTTGAGAAACCATCGAACTAGGCGCTTCACTCATAAAATAACGAATGCATGACAGAGCATACACACCGATATCAAGCAATGCTCCTCCTGCTAGATTGCGATTGAAGAAACGGTTCGTCATATCATAATCTTTATAACTACCAAAGTTCATCTGAATCATGCGAAGCTCGCCCAATTTTTCAGCTGCTTTTCTTAATTGTTTATAGACTGGCATATGATAAAGTGTCATCGCTTCAGCTAAAATAACATTATTTTCCTTTGCAATTTGCAACGCTTCTTCCAACTCTTCACTGTTTAGCGTAATTGCCTTTTCACATAATACGTGTTTCCCAGCGGCTAATGCTTTTCGTAAATAGTGAATATGGGTGTTGTGTGGTGTTGAAATATAAATAATATCCACTGCAGGATCTGTAAAGACATCATCAATTTCATCGTATACTTTTTCAATGCCATATTTTTCGGCAAATTTCACGGCATTCTCATAGGTGCGATTGGCAACACCATAGAGTTTTCCATTCAATGATTTCATCGCAACGGCGAGTTCATTCGCAATCACTCCTGTCCCGATTGTAACCCAGTTTTTCGTTACTTTTAGTTGCATATAGAGCACCTCCAAATTTCATTACTTTAATGATAACTGCCTTATCGTCAAAACTCAACCAATGCAAATAAAAAGCTAGACCGAAGCCTAGCTTTAGTGAGTTTCTATAAAATTCTTAATGAGTTGAATCAATTGCTCTTGTTGTTTTTCAGCTTCCAGCGTAGCCTCTCCATCGCCATTTTGCTGCCCATACAATCCAAAACCACTATGATTTCCGCCTTCAATAGTCGTATAAATGGTTGATTGCGGTAATCTTGATTTTCCATCCTGATATTTTTCTTGATTTAAGATTTTATCATTAGAAGCTGTGATTGATAAAACAGGAATTGTTGTATTACTAATATCTGTACTCTTATCT